>WLWD01000256.1_pt1:60000-269321 | contig 269321 bp, 184 predicted proteins | sample 6712731 | NCBI WGS metagenome assembly WLWD01 (sample SAMN12718690, study PRJNA576275) | sponge metagenome | isolation source: marine sponge | host: Mycale hentscheli | place: New Zealand: South Island, Marlborough, Capsize Point | collected 2014-11-01 | reverse complement strand
AATTACACCCGGCTCAGAAGTGAACATGGAGTGCCAATTATCAACAAACTCCTGGTTTCTCTTGCTGCTATGCTGAAAGTAATAGAAAATGTCTACAAACAGCTGGTCTATGTCTATTGGCAGTTCCTGTAAGCCAGCTTTAATGGTGAGGTTTGCAAGATGGCAAATGCATCCCACATCGTACAACGTTGGGATCTCGTCCTTGATGAGCTTTTGAACCCCAGAGCGTGCCCCCTTCATAACATTTGTTGTGTCACTCATGAAAGCCATGGCTTTAGAGAAATCAAGCCCATGTTTCTCCAAAGAATCCTTTAAGGCTCTAAAGAGATTCGGTGCATTGCCTACATTTACAACAGGCATGTCAAGAAATCGAGTCTTGACATCTCCTACAGCACTATCCATAGCCCTCACCAGAATTATGCACGACTTGTCAATCTTGTCATTTGATTCGTCAGTAAGAATAGAAAATGCATTGGAGAGGTTGTTGACAGCCTTCTTGTGGGTAGAATGGGGATAGGGCTTCCTTTACAATGGCTGTTGCTTTGGTGCGACCACATGCAAATATTTTGGCTATCTCTGAATCAGGGAACATCTCCCTGAATAGCTTGTTTGCATGGTCACTGGACAAGAAAGCCATATTATGCTTAGCTATGAACATGGTCCACAAAGACTCAGCTTTGATGGTGCTGCTGCTGATGTCTCGCCTAAAGAAAGACGACACTGACTTGGAAGCTGCTATTGCCTTTCCTGCTTCTTTGTGTCGCTTGGTGCTGATATGAGTCACCACATCGGTCTTCCCTCCGTGGGCAACACTAAAGTCGGAGCAGCAGAACGTGCACCTTGCATATGATTCACCTATTATCATTTATATGTTGTTTGTATGACATGTAGTAATGTGCCTGTTACATTTTCATTGTTACCTTTAGAGCTCTTCCCAATTCCTGGATAATCCACTATCCATTTGCTCAAAAAATGACATTGAGACTTGGCTTTTTTTGGTGGAGGAGGAGTAGCCATTTTTATATGAAAAATATTTTATAGTAACCACCCTTGTAGATATGCTGTACAGATAGCTATACCACTACACAAACCACTGATATCAAGCAGACTAACTTGCAGACTATTGTGTGCAGCTGTTGGCTAATCATGGCCGTAGGAGCTGGGGCGGCCAGAGCCGCCCCACTTTTTGACTTCCCTTGTACTTTGACCCCTCAGTGGTTGGTACTTATCGTCAACGCTTTCCGTCTGGCCGACGTGCGGGAAATGACTTCTGCTACTTCTTCTACGGCTTCTTCCAGCCACTTGACCGCTCTAGCGGACGATAAACCAAATCAACCTACTAAATTCCACTTCCCTCAGAGAGAATTTGGTAAGGCTTCAGTGGTGTTTCGTTCATTTCAGCCTCAATGGTTTAAAAGGTGGCCATGGTTACATTACAGGGAAGAGGGAGACCTGGCTTTTTGTTTCACTTGCATGACAGCCTTTAGAAACCAACACCTTCATGCTGTTTCTACTAAGGAGCAATCTTTTATTTCAGTTGGATTTTGTAATTGGAAAGATGCCAGTAAAAAATTTAATAAGCATCTGGAAAGTCATTGTCACAAAGAAGCTGTGCTGAAAACCACTGCTACTGTGAATGTTTGTGAAATGCTGTCATCTGGATTGGCAAAGGAACATTTGGAACGAAGACAATGTTTCTTAAAGGTGCTTTCTAGTATACGTTTTTTATCAAGGCAAGGCCTGGCACTCCGTGGTGATGGTGATGAGTCTGATTCAAATTTTATGCAGCTAATTAACCTGCGTTCCGAAGATGATGAAAGGATTTTAGATTGGATTAAAAAAAAACGGATAAATACACCTCACCAGAAATGCAGAATGAAATGATTAAAGTTATGGGTCTATCAATTGTTCGCAAGATTGCCTCAAATATTCGAAGTTCACCATTTTATACTATTATGGTGGACGAAACAACAGACATGGCCAATATAGAACAAGTAGTAGTTTGCCTCAGGTGGGTTAATGAAATATTTGAAGTACAGGAAGAATTTGTGGGTCTCTATCAGCAGGTAGAATCTGTGCATTCTGAGAAAATATATCAAGTTATTACTGATATACTGTTGAGACTAAATCTGTGTATGTCCAAGATACGTGGCCAATGTTACGATGGTGCTTCTGTGATGACAGGAGTAAAATCAGGTGTAGTGGCCAGAGTGAAAGCAGCTGAACCTAGAGCTGTGTTCACTCACTGCTATGGGCATGCACTAAATTTAGCATGTGCAGATACGTTTCGACAGTGCAAATTGATGCAAGATGCTTTAGATACTACACACGAAATCACTAAGCTAATTAAAAAATCTCCTAGACGTGATAGTATATTTAAACGATTAAAAGAGGAAATGGCTTGTGATGGATCTGGAATTCGAGTATTATGTCCAACAAGGTGGACAGTGAAAGCTGAAGCATTAAACAGTATAATAAACAACTTCACTGTTTTATTAGAGCTCTGGGATGAATCACTAGATGTTGTCAAGGATTCTGATATGAAGGCTAGGATTCAAGGTGTTGCTGCTCAAATGAGAAAGTTTGAATTCTTTTTTGGAGTTTCTTTGGGATTTCTCATTTTAAGGCATACTGACAACCTGAGCAAAACTCTACAAAGAGCAGATATGTCAGCAGCTGAAGGTCAAGAAGTGACGAGCTTAACTCTAGCAACACTGAAGTCTTTACGAAATGATTCTAGTTTTGATCTGTTTTGGAAGCGAACATGTGCTGTTGTAGATAAATTGGATATAAATGGGCCCACCTTACCACGACGTCGTAAAATTCCACGGCATCTTGATGATGGATCAGAACAATCATTTCCAGAGACAGTAGAACAGCACTATCGCATTGTGTATTTTGAAGCACTGGACCTTATTATCTCACGTGTTTCTGATCGTTTTGACCAGCCTGGTTACAAGACATATTCAAAGGTACAGAATCTACTTCTCAGAGCTGCTAGATCCGAAGATTATAGTGAAGAACTTCAGTTTGTTCAAACATTCTATGGCTCAGATTTTGATCCAGTACAACTTTCAACTCATCTCGAAATATTTTCAATTGTTTTTCACCAATCTAAGAGAGTTACTCTCTCAGATATTTTAGTGTTTTTTCGTGGTGGTTCTAGTCAAATTCACTTGATATCTCAAGTAGGCAAATTATTAATGTTATTATTAGTGATGCCAGCAACAAATGCTCAAAGTGAGAGATCATTTAGTGCTGTACGACGAATAAAATCATATCTTCGTACTACTATGTCACAGCAGCGACTCAATCATTTGATGATTCTACATGTTCATCAGAGTGAAACTGACAATTTAGATCTCATTCAAGTAGCCAACGATTTTATTGATGGCAAAGATCATAGAAAGAAGATATTTGGAATTGAGTTCAAGCAAACTGATCTTTCAAAATAAATATTTTCATATACACTTAAAACTTCACTATTTAAATCCTTCATTTATTTTGGAATTTCTCAATTATATTATCAATCATTTGTGCACTTTTCCCCTAATTCATTCAATCAATATTCATTTGTGTAATTTCTCATTTAGCTAATTTATAGCTATATATTTTTGTGCAATTCTACTTAATTCATTCAATCAATATTTCAGTCTAATCTAGTATTGTGATATTTTGTACCTTTTCAAAGAGACAATTACACATAACAATGTAGATAAAGCCTATTTCATATAACTCTAGGTAAAGTTTAGACTGAGCATGGCCTCCCCACTTTTGAAACCCTTCCTACGGGCCTGCTAATAGTTATTAACCCTCTTTGTTGTACGTGGAATCTAGTATTTGGCGTTACGCGGACCTAATAACGGGTACTCTATTTCGAGTATTTGGCCGATCTCTATCCAGACTTGCTGACTGTGCTTGACTGTGCAGCTCTCTGTTGTGGTGATGGTCAGGTGTGTGGCTAACTTATGTAACAATTCCTGGAAAAAGTTATGTGGGTTTACAAGAATTCGGGAAATCCTATTGCAAGTAAGTAAACGGGTGGGATCCGGGAAAGGCAAAAAAAATCGGGATAATCCAGGCAAAACCGGGATAGTTGGCAACTTTTTTATTACTGTTATTGTCATTTATTCATTTACTTCTTATTTAATTATTAGTATTATATTTCTTACTATTATTATTATCATTATTATAATTATTATCATAATTATAATCATTATTATTATCATTATTATTATCATTGTTATCATCGTTATTATCATTATTATCATTATTAATCATCATTATAATTATCATTATTTGTGACAGTGCCTAGGAAAAGGGACCTGTCGTGCAATAAATCGACTAGAAACTAAGCGCTCATGCTTTAACTATAACTTATTCAATCTCGCGGAGTTAACGTTGAATTCCGTCATCTAACCGGAAGTCCGCGTTACGGGTTACGTAAGAATGCTTAGAAAATGGTGGCGATCAGCTGAACGGCAGTAAGTTATAGTTGGGGTCGCTTACTTTATTGATGGGGGAGGCCTTACTCAGTTTAGACCCTACATTGTGTAAGAGTACTAGACAGGTATGTCTTTAAATAGCACTGGATGCAATTTTGCAGACCGTTTTGTGCTTCTTTTTTTCTCTGTTTCCAACAGTTTGATAGTTACAGTAAGTCATTGATACAGTCACTCTTTTAGAAATGTTCAACTAGCTTGGTTTGTTAGTTAACTGGCTAGCTAAATTTAGGATTATATTTGTCTTGCAGCCAGCTTGGTGCCTGTTTTGGAACAAATGGACAATAGCTCATTCAACTCGATATGGTTAAGCTAGAGCAAATTTGTTGCAATCACTGCAGACGTTAATGCTGTCTTCATAAGAGAAGCTTAACATACAATCGACACTCACCTCACCAGTAGTTTCAGTGGGAAACTCCAAGCACTCCAGTAAACCGTGACTACAAGGGACGTTGCCCACAATCACTTACTACCGTATACAACCCTAGCTTTTTATGAAAAAAAAACATCGGAACTAAAAATTCTGGCACACATTTTTAAAGGGACTTAAAAGTTGTAACATTGGGTGCTAGTTTCAATCCGCGTGTGCAGATCCGCTTTTCGCTATGCGACAGAATCTAACGGACAAACTGAGTACTCTCGAGCACGATAGGGGCGCACCCTCAGCGTTACTACAGAGAAGCGTGGCAACGAATAATTTCTTCGGTGTGCAATCAATATGCAGATAGTAACTCGTCCAAAACCGACGTAGCTCAAACAATGAAACAGTAGAGCTACGGGGGAAGTTTCAACTACAAATCTTCAACTACAGACATTACGCCGAAAACAAATACGGGCAGAAAGAAATTATTTGCCCCCAATTATTTGCGCCCGCATATACGTACCTTAAGGGGCGTTACCAGCAATCGCTCTCGGTCACACCGCTAAAAAATAACTAGCTTTTTTCTAAATCAATGAAGCAGCCAAGGAAAATTCTGGCATATTAAGGGTGGCCGCACATAGCAACGCGCACTGCCTGTAGATCCGGACATTAATTTATTCCCCGCCAATACCCCACCATTTGATAATACGCGAGCAGAAACTATCGCGCAGTAGTAGCAGAAGTATACTTTGCGAAGTTGTGGTGTTTTAGTTTAGCTTCTTGTTGTCTCATATCCGTTTACAGCAACTCTCCATACGTCGTCTGAGCTCACGCAGCAAGGTGCACCAGGCTGCCTCTCCTCCTGTAGCCGTTCTCCGGACTCTGCGTACCTGAACTCAAGCGGATGGATATACCAGGCTCGATTTCTGCGGAGCGAAGACTTCCCAAGCTGCGCAGATCTAATACCTTCACCTATGGCTATCTCCAATAAACTGCTCTCTCTTCTGACTCTCTTGTTATTGTTGTATTGATGTTTGTTTACTCTTGATATAGGCGGGCTCTTTTTAGAACCAATACAAACTAATTGAAAAAAGAATTGCTCGCGTACTCGTAGTACGAGATATGGGGGTGGGGCTATTTCTTAAGAATTGCGAGTGGAATAGAAGTATCCAATTTTGAATCAGTTTTTCTTGGAATCAAATAATGAGAACGACTATATTTTTTGCACACGTGTAGAACACAAAAAAAAGAAGGGCACCACAATTTGAATTTTTCAAAATCTTATAAAAGGGAAAAAATGTAAATAAATCATTAAGTAATATTGAAATGGAAAAAAACTCGTTGTCTTGCCCTAGAGTATCGTCTTGGCTAGCGGCGTACAAAATTCTGGAGCTCCAACTTGCCGCACCGCTCCAAAAAGTTGTTTCAAAGTTTTACATCGGGGCCATGCTATTTCCTTCAGATTCACTCCAAAGTCGGTGTGCAGTATCTTCGGCAGGTACTTTATCCTTCTAGTATAGTAGAGTAGCCCTGCAAATAAAGAAAGTAGCAGAATCGTGCTTAGCAACCAACCGGTAAAAATTGCGTGGGCGGTGTGCGGCCACCCTTAAAGGAACTTTAATTGTCCAAATGTGCCATTTTCATGCCTGATTCAATTCTTGGAGAACACCGCAGTTTTCGAGATGGTTGTGTGACAGAATGACTAACGAACTGATTATTGTAATCTTCTCTCGAGTGCGCCCTGGTGATTAATAATAGCGTCCAAAGTAAAAAAATTGCCGGCAACCGTCAGCCAAGCGCCCGACTCCGATCTTTAGTGCAGTTGCTAGCTTTAGCAGTAAAAAAATGTTCGCACAGTCTTTAGTTCCTGCAGTTACAAATTTCATTGTAGCTGCTTCATTTAGATTCAGTCTGGACCTCAGTGTATTGGAGATTTGACCCGGGGAAATTACACCAAAATTCACCGTGCAAGTATTTGAAGGAGGTACAGTAAAGAGCGCTTGCGGAAGTTTTCAACCAGTAATTTGGGCTTACGCGGACGTACTATATTCATTTCCGGCAGATTATTTCGGTCTTCTTGACGGTGATTTTGGATACACCAGTCCGCCTCCCGGTAAAAATATACAGCAAAACAATTCTATCATTTTGACAAATTTGAGGTTGTCTGATTCCGGCATTTATTATTGTTTCGGAATTTATAGAACACAATCTGGAATGGTTGCCTCTTTTATGAATCATTTTACATTGACTGTATGGCCTACGATTCGTCCTAGGTTAGTATTACCAAGCGTTGCCTATGTCTCTGTAGGCGATAACGTAACTTTTAGATGTGGCAGTTCCAGAGGACGTGAGTGGTTCTTCAGACGTACAAGCCAAGAAGTGCAAATAGCAGATGACAAACTTTTTCTACATAATGTCAGGAAAGAACATACCGGTGCGTACTTTTGCAGGGGTTTTGATGATTTTGTATTGCCTTTTCAATTAGCTGCCCAATTGTTAGTAGATACTTGTGTGGTATTCCGTGAATACCTGAACTCATGACTTATTGTTTAGAATTCTTGTCAAGAAAGTGAATAATGTTCTACAATACAAGGAAAACCATTATAGGGTAGTGTGGCGTAGCCAGATCCTTTACCTAACCGCTACGGGGAGATAGAGTCTGGGGACAATCATGCTCATTGGCTGTTCTAGGTCTAAGAATTTGGGATGTGGTTAGTTAACATTCTTTTGTCGTATCCTAGGCTGTTCTCGATGAAATGAGTGGGCATCTTACTACAAGTATACATAACGAGTGGGCATCTTACTACAAGAGTATTATAATAATGGAGCTCGAATTTTCCTGAACTAGCACAATATTGGTGATTGATGGCCTGCACAAAATACTAATGTAAATGTAATTTGGAAACCATACCACATTCCTCTATAACAGCTAATTTCATGTAGCCAGACCCTTTAGGTGGGAAAAAGGGTCAGGTAGACTGACATTGAGCAGTTCGCTCAGTTCCCCTCACTAATTATGGAGACCACAAACAATAGGTGACATAATATTCCACCCGGTTCAGGAACCCTGCTCGGTAAAGGTAACTATAAATTACGGGAACCTAACCGTAGTATTTACCGTCAAATAAGGGAACCTTTTTCTGTCGGGTGGGTGGGAATGGAGGCGGGGTTTGAGATTGCTGCCTGGGGTTGATGCTGGCTTCGTTTAGTTTTGTTCGTTTAGTTGTTCGTTTAGTTGTTCTTTCCACGTGGGTCATGGCTTGCTACAAGAAGTTCAAACTCCCTCCTCTTAAGCTCACCCACCTAACTAGTAGCAGTGTGAAGAAAGTTCTTGTTCACCGTGGGACTACCTCGGCACCTAAAGGAGTTGGCGAAAGTAATGCTTCAGACAGCAGTGAAACTGGAGGTGGTGAAATTGGTGAACCAGTAGTCCAGACCGATCCCGAGTTTGTGGAGCCTACCCTGCATGAACTACAGAGAAAAGCTTCTGTTAGGGGCTGGGAAAGTATTAGAAGCAAGCTCTTGACAGGTTTCACAGAATCTGCTTTTATGCCAGAGGGTCAGCTTTGTGTGGTTTGCTCAGAGTCAGCAGACATTTTATGTGATCAGTGTGGCCCAGTTGCCTTCTTGTGCAGGAAGTGCTTTAATGACAGGCATGAGAACACAAATGCATTCCATGTTCCAAAGGAATGGAAGGTTAGTCTAAGTGTATTGGGCTAAATAAACCTGAATATTTGATTATTGTTATTCCTCCATCTTAAACCAGCCCTTCTCTGCACATAAATGAGCGGAGCTCATGGGGAGTAGAATGTTAGTAACTTTTGCCAGGTTTTCGTGAAATTGTCCCAGAATGTTGAGATAACCAATTAAAGCCACCACAGTTATGTGAAGGTCACTGTTACTCATCTACCTGGTGGAAGTTACCAGACGTTCTCCTTTCCCTGGTTCACAAGACTGTCCACAAATATGGATGGTTATTATTTGTGACTCTCAGTGGAGGAGAGTACCAAGATTTTTTTTTGTTTTTTTTGTTGTTGTTTTTTTTGAACCGTACAGAATTAATAATATTTGGTTCTGGCCTTATTTTATGGTATTTGTTATTGTTAGTGTTGTAGGCCAGACCTAAACAGGTTGTAAGTGTTTTCTACATGCCAACTCAACATGAGCATGTCGTAGTTGTGCATGGTAGACTACTCAACATTTTGATATAATGGCGATATGGTATGTCATGATGCCAATTAGATGTTTTGGAACTGTGTAAAAGCAGTTGATAAAGTTAAAAAGAATTTTGTTGTTCGAAATTAGATCGAATAGCTCAACAGGTTGTAAGTGTTTTCTACATGCCAACTCAACATGAGCATGTCGTAGTTGTGCATGGTAGACTACTCAACATTTTGATATAATGGCGATATGGTATGTCATGATGGATGGATATCTGAAATATTTGTCACTTAGTAATAATTATTATCTATTGTAGAAGGATCACTATGAAATTGGTGAGATGAAAGAGTGTTCCATCAATGTGATGCCACAGCACGAGTGTTCCACCATTTCATCGGCACATCTACTCTGCATAGATGAATATGGTATAATAGTGAAATAGAACCTCACTAATCCATAACGTATGGAACCAGAAATGTTCGAACTAGTGAAATATTCTGATTATTATAATAATGGATGTCATCACATTCCTTTGACCCACGAACCTCTTTACAACCCCTTTTAACTAAATATTTCCTCTATCCATGTTAGCCATCACCCTTTTTCTTCTCTGCCACCAAGAATATTCGTACTCCTTCCATCTTTGCCTATTGATGCTGTGTTTTGAATTTATTGTTTAAAAATTGTCTGTTTCTTTCTAAGAAACTTAGAGAGTGTTTGGAGAGCCCGTTTCTTTACCTTACCAGGAGGAAACTGCTGTAATTCTATGTGCATGCCCGCCTTTTTGTAATAATTTGTTTTTTCATGTGTTTTAAAATAAACTCTGTTACTGTCTGAGTTGTATGGGGTAGCAAGGTTTCAGATTAGTGAGATTGGGATTAGCGAGGTTCTGCTGTAACTATATAGTAACTCTGTATATGTGCTGATCTCATTGTGTATTATTAGACATGGAACATGCTATTTCAGTCACCTGCTGTGATTGTGAGCCACTACCAGTTACTTTAGCAAGAGCAAGACTATGGCCTGCTTCTCCCTGCTTCCCAAAATATGCATTTAGTTTTGATTTATTGGATTGGGCAGAAGCACTCCTGTTAGAATGTCATGTGTCTCTGAAGGACTTCTGTAATGCTTTGTTCTTTAGATGTCCTTACTCTGTGAAGAAGGTATGCAGCTGGATTATTTCTAATCTATTAATAAGTTGTTGTTGCTTTATTTCAGAGAAGAAATATTTATTCGTGTCTGATTGATTCTTTTGAAGAATATCGGTACGTTAGTGTCATTACTTTAATTTAAATGATTATATACGTAAGTCATTTTTGTACACAGTTTTTTCAAACATGAAATAAGGCACTTGTCCTACTTGTCTAAAGATTTTGATTCAGGGAATGTATGTCCAGCCTGTCCTAAGGTAATTAAAAATTCCTTGTGGTTGTCATTTGCATTGAAGCTTAATGATTATTCTACTACAGGGTAATGGTAAAGTTGTCATATCCTTAGATGGATTATTTGGTCTTCCGCGGAAGAAGTCAGCTGGTGTTAGCCACAGAAAGCCAGTTCAAGGTCATCTATTTTTCTGTGACCAACAAGGTGTGGATGAATATGTCGCTGCACAGTCTGTACTGAAGAAGGTCAATGTGGTAAGAGAGGAGACCCAAAAAGTAGATATTCCATGTGTTTGTATGTTTGTTTGTTTTCAGGATTGCAGTAATTTCCTTGCTGGTACTATGATACGGAGTGCTAACCGATACAAGGCACTAGATGAGACGGCAGTATTTGGAGCAGCTTGTCGGCATGAGTTTCCTTTATTGTTTTTTAATCTGAAGCATGGAGAGAGGTAACTTACATATATAGGTTTTTATTCATTCAGAGTTATAGTATGACTACATCTTAGATTATCATATCCAGTTTACATGGTTGACATGCTGTTGGAAAAGTTTCCCTCTTCTGACGTTTTCATTATGTACGATATTGCTTGTACCCTTCAGAAACACCTAACGGTTTGTGTTACAAAAGTAGAATATCATGCAAGCTTGACTGCACCACTATAATACTGTAGAATATTGAACGATCAGACCTATTGGATCAAGTGCATCTCTGCCTCCCATCCTTCCATAGCTATGGTCACAAAGCATCCTGCCAGGTAAATGTTACACTCTGGATATTATAATTTTGATATAATAAAGGAGGTGGGCAAATATTGGATTAGTAGGAAAATGGTATGAACAGTTATGTTATTGGCAGTAGATGTATCTATGTAAGTATGGTAGCTACTGTATGTGTTGGCTGTTTTTGTTGTTGTTGTTTTGTGTGTATGTGTGTTGGAGGGGGGGGGGGCATGGTTAAGAACATAGCTTCATGTATTACTACATTTTTTGTGTGCAACAGATTGAATTTGGACCATTGAAATGTGAAGGCATTGGTCTGAGTGACGGTGAAGTAATGGAGCGTCTTTGGTCTTACCTCCGGTACTTTAGTCGCATGACTAAAGAAATGAGGCCGTCTCATCGAATAGATGTATTGACTCATTCTTTGATTTATTATGGTTTGAAGAAGAAGAAAACTATGTGTATGTTAACTGGAAAATCATGATTTGTATTATTGTTTAGATGGTGTGAAGCATGGGGTGTGTGTGTATGTGTGTGTGTGTGTGTGTGTGTGTGTGTGTGTGTGTGTGTGTTGCAGTGTTGTAGCAAGCAGAACCACATTGGTCAGGCCATATGAATGAAACAATAGGAATGTGGCCTATTGCTATGATTATTGTGTATTGTAGACTAATACTATTGGTCCGGCTATGACCGAAGTGGTTTCTATGCTCCTGTGTGGTGTATGTGCTTGGCCACCCTCTACTTCGCATGAAATCCGGTCATGACCAAACTTTTTTTCTATTTTACAGGCAGTGAACTCCTTAGAAGACTAAGGAAAGCTTATCATACACGTGACTTGGCCAAAGAGGACTTTCAAAGTAAAATCTAGAGCTCTTTGAAATGTTGTTATGTATTATATTTTGTAGGAAAGAATGTAGACAGTCAGACTATTAAAGAGTGGTTGTCAATTGAGAAGCTTGTGGGTTCAAAAGAAGTTGTTAATATTAGTAAGTATGCCTTCTGGTGTAAGAATCCTTTTACGATTATTGCAACTATTTTCTTTATTTTAGAGCCATTGCCAGCATGGAAGCGTGACTACTTTCAGATGTTGCGGTCATATTATGCATTAGGGTTGGTTATAGTAGTTTTAGCTGTTTAACTCCAACTGCTCTAATTTCAATTTAACTATTATTACTTTTGTGTAGGGACAAATTGACTGACCTAGGTTAGCAAGTTGAAGAAGACAAGCTCAGTTTTTATCATGAAATTTTAAGGTACTATCAATTAATTTGGAATTTTTTCTTTCAACTGGTACTTCATGATCTTGAAATATTGTTAAGCCAATGATGACTTCATTGTCATTGTCATCATCATCATTATCATGGTTGTTCATATCTGATAGCCTTTAGACACATTAAACACACAATCCTGTGCAGTATCCATTCCTCCATTTTGGTGGTAGTTACCGGACTGGTGCAGCTTTCAAACTTTCATGTTGACCTGGATACCAAGCATGGGTGGATTTAGGGTGGTGGGGGGACAACTATTGTCGATTCTTTTCATGTCTAAAACATAATTGTGGATCCGCCTCTGATAACTTGCCACATTTTAGTTGTGTTATTACTCAAAGTTGTTGCCAAATGTTAGTTTTATCATTTGCATATTGTGCATGTATTAGAATTCATGCTATGACTGGTGTTGTTTGTGTCATTGATTGTACTAGATTGCATGAGGCTCTCCAAGTGAAGGAGCAAGCATAGGTTCCAAGTGCCACGAAAGCTCCGTGGCAGTCACGGAATTTTACTCTATCAATCTGCCACGCACGGAAGTTCTGACTGCCTATTGTCTGCCACGGAAATTCATAGGTTCCAACTGTCACGTGGCAGCCAAGGAAATTGGGCTTATCAATGCCACATACCGAATTCCCCACAGGCCTATTGACTGTACGGAATTTCCCACCAAATGTAGTAGATTGTCTGCTGATAATTGATTATGTAACAAGTTGGTTGCCTCTGGCAGTATGGGTAGTTGTAGCTATAAATTTGTGGCAACTGTAATTACTGTACTGCATACTGTAACTTGCTCAAAACATTTACATTCATGCTTGCATGGTGCATCAGATAGAAACTGACATGCCCAATGCAATCAGGCCTGCATGCCATGTGCAGCTGAGTCGCCACATAGCTTGCAGTTCTGAGCTTCTTTCTTCTTGCCTGCTTTTTGAGTGTTCAACTTCATGGCTGAGTCTGAGTCTACTTGACACTGAACTTACTTATCGCAAAATGTAAGAAGGCTACTAAACTCTCCTTGAACAAGAAGTAGAATACAATTTCATCTGACACATGCATTAACAAATTATAATTATATTCATAGCCTTAATTAGTGGGTGTGGTTTAAATTAATTGGTGGGTGTGGCGTGCCACTGATTTTTTTCCTAGCAGGTTGGAACCTATGAGCAAGCACATGGCATTACTTCTCGATGGTCACCATCTTGTAGTGAATATAAGGAGGTTCAGTCATTCTTTTCAAAGCAGAAAGAAAGAGAGCTAGCAGAACTTATTTGGGCAGCATCCAGCAGAAGACAATTTCTATTGAGACTGAAGTCTAAGTATGCAGGTAAGCACTTTATGATTAAAAGAAGTCAAAACTTTAGCTAGTACTGGTATATTGTTGATGAGTGAACGTAGCGAGAGAGACACATTAGTGACAAATCAAGAATTGGGGATAATAGTTTGTGTATATGTGTGGACATATACGTATGTCAATTTGTACTTTGACCCTCACATTTTCATGTTTGCTAGATAGCCGACCCTGTTCTCCACTAAATTGAATACTTTGGTTTATCAGTCTTTACTCGTATCCACTGAAATTGAATTGTTTACTGCTTTGAATTCTCTTTTGCTGGTGCAGTTAAAATGTACAAACTTACCATGGTTTTAATTCATACAGGTGGGATATAACTAATCCACCTCCCCCCCCCCACCACACACCACACACACACACATACACACACACCAATGGTAATGTAAATTCTCTTGTTGCTGCTAAACGGTCACATGCACCTGGCAGAGGTGTACCAAGTAGGCACTGTGAACCGTCCAAGCAAAGCTCAGGAAATGTTTGTAGCTTGTGTAAGAGACATAATTGTACTCACAACTATACATTAATATGGGAAGGGCCTGGGTGTGGTCTCTAAAAGAGGGTGTGGTCTAGAGTGTGGTTTATTGTGCTGCTCTGTTTTATTGTTCTGGGGGAAACCTGCTTGCTGTGAGGGGCCTGTTCTTTTGCTAGCACTTCTTCTGCTCTACTTTCAATTTCATTCCCTGCAGCCTCACTTCCACTACTCTCACCATTTACTTTGAAATAGTGCCTCAGATCCATGATGACGCCACCAAAAAAAAATTAGCTACTACTGAGCACCATGGCATAGTGTATGTCAAAAGGGGGAAAATAAAAAGAAAGAAAAAGAGAAGAAAGAAAAGAAAAAAGAGAAACAGAAAGAAAAATTTAAAAAAATCCAGTTGCTACTGAGCACCATGTCATTAGTGCAAGCCAGAAGAAAAAAAGGAAAGGGTTAAAAAAAAAAGTGCTGATTAGCATGGCGCTAGTGCACTTTGGGGGAAACCCTGGCAAGTGGTGAGAGTACCCAAAATTTTACCTGGATCATTGCTGTTTCATGAGAAAAGGGCTTGAATTAGCACCCCAGCAAATGCCAGGTCCCCAGTTACAGCTGGGTAGACTGATGGGGCTGGTAGAAGGCAGATGGAAAATATGGTGGAAAATTGCCTTAGTGGGGCGACCTCAGATTTTAAGACTGAGACACAACCACCACACACACACACACACACACACGCACGCACACACACACGCACACACACATGCACACACACACACACATCAAAAAAATATAAATTATATTGCTGCCCATGAGGCTGTCACGTGCTCCTGGCAGAACCAGGATGCCAGTGTAATCTCATGTGGCCACACCCTATGCATGCGTGTGTGCATGTGTACATGTGTGTGTGTGTGCATGTGTGTGTACATGTGTGTGTGCGTGTGTGTGTGCATGTGTGTGTGCGTGTGTGCGTGTGTGTGTGTGTGTGCGTGCGTGTGTGTGTGTGTGGTGGTTGTGTCTCAGTCTTAAAATCTGAGGTCGCCCCACTAAGGCAATTTTCCACCATATTTTCCATCTGCCTGCTACCAGCCCCATCAGAAAAATATAAATTATATTGCTGCCCATGAGGCTGTCACGTGCTCCTGGCAGAACCAGGATGCCAGTGTAGTCTCATGTGGCCACACCCTATGCATGCGTATGTGTACATGTGTGTGTGTGTGTGCATGTGTGTGTGCGTGTGTGTGTGCGTGTGTGTGTGCATGCGTGTGTGTGTGCATGCGTGTGTCTCTTCACGCAAGCACGATCTCATTTTACCATCCCAAAATATTTGGGATAACTGCAACAATACACTGCAGGGTTAGCTAGTGTAAACTTGAAGGTGGTAAGTGCACAATGTTTATGTGCACTTGCTCAAGGGTAGTGCTGTGTCTCGTTGTGACCTCCTGTAAGCTAGTTAGAGTCTTGCTATAATATGCTCCACTGAAATTTCTATTAATTGACCACCTGCTGGTTGCACAAAAACAAATTACATGTACCTATCAGTACACCAGACCCTCTCCCGCTTGCCGGAAGAGAGGGTGTGGCCACGCAAGACTTAATGTCTTCGCACTTAGCAGGCACTATGAGCAAACGAAGCTCCTAGAACCAGGCTAGGAACTTACACACACACACGCGGAGAGAGAGAGAGTTAAATCATGTAAACTACAACTGCATGCAAACTATTATGGTTCTTGTTTTGTATTCTCTTAGATGGACAGAAAATCGCAAAGAAACTGTCTACACAAATTACCAAGGAAACCAAAAAACTGAAGGCGCTCCTTGCAGAATATAATGCTTGCCGAGCTTTTGATGGTGAAGCGTTTGTAACATTTGAAGATATAGTGGATGTGTCAAAAGTTCAGACGGTCTTGGCCACTTCACCAGTTTTTTGTCATGAAGATGAGAGGAGAGAAACTATAAACTTGTACCTGACATGGATGCGGGCTGAGGAAGAAATTGATTTATTATCTTCCGAAATTGATCGTGTATATGATTATTACTTGGACAAGATGAATTGTATTGAACGTGTTTCATCGGAATTGTGTCAAACTGATGGAGCTTTTCATAAAGGAGCAGTTGCTCTTTTGTGGAAATTGAAAAAAGACACTGCACTCATGATTAAGAATTGCTTGAATTGTATTCAACAAAAAGACAATATTGCTGATTCCAGTTTTGACTCTGACAGTGATTCTGATACCGATTACGACAGTGATGAATGAAAACCTTTTATATTATTTTTTGTTCACATAACTGATGTGCATGAGATTATTTCTATTGTGATTATCAATGCATATTATTGTTTTCATTGAAACTTGCAAGAATGAACAATGTGATATAATTATAATTACCTCAACAGTGAATTCAACTGGTACCTCGCTAACCAAAACAATAAACAGAAGATTTACCCACCCCCTATAATATATTGAGTGGAGTAGGGAGATGAAATGTGTTGAGATAGTGCAAATTCTTTAAGCAATACATACAAGTGAAACCTCTCTACAACAGTCATCAACAGGGGTAAGTCTTTTGGCCCTTGTAGAGAGTTTGGCTGTTTTTAGAGGTAATCTTCTATTGTGAAAATCATTTTGGTCCATTCATGTTGGCCAAGAGGTTCCACTGCATATAAATTACCTCTCAATAATGGCTGCAAGTAATTAGGTCTTAATTGGTGTGTGGCCTCGTGCTGTGGTTGTATTATATAGGTTACTGAGTTGTTAGGAACAATGGGTGAGGGAGGGGCAGTAACCCCCCACCCTTCAATATTTTGGTCCTAGTCGGAGTTATTTCTCTACATGACACTCTTAATGAGACTAACCTCTCTAGAGCCAACAAAGAGTTGGCTCCCAATAATTTCAATACAGAACTAACTATTCCTTGAGTTATAATAAGTTGCTTCATTGTTTTGGTACACTAGTTTACATTCACTGTTAAGAGGTTATTTGTTGTTTGTAGTGCAACATGCATCTGGATAAGATTTTTCATCTTGAAAATCCCAACCATTTTTATTAAGTCAGTGTTTTTGACTTGGGCAAAAATTAATGACAACTAGAAGCTGAACAAGATTATACATTATCAAGATTATCCCTAGTTTACTGTGTCAGGACTTCTAGGTAATAATAGAGAATCACTACCAGGTGCAATATAATACTTTTGATCACCACTCTTATCTACACACAATAGGTGGCCAGGGACAAACTTTTCCTGAATTTCCTCTTTTATTGAATTGATTAATATGTAATAAATAATACATGGAAAAGAATAAATGATTACAAAAATAAACATTTTAAGAGCAAACTTTGTCACAAGAATCACAATTCCAAACTTGACTGTCCAATCTTGCCAGATCAATTTTAATACATTTTTCATGAAACCACTCTTTACAATGGTTACATTGGATCATTGGCATCGACCTGTCATTAGGCATTTTACATACGCAAAACAGCTTTTCTTTTCTTAAGTATCGGAACTGTTCCATTGTAGATGACACACATCTAAGTCTATCAATTTCTTTTTTCGGAAAGCGACTGATATGTTGACTCTCCAAACAAGATGTGAGATGAGATCGAAACTTTTTCACGTCCCAGTGAACATCCCTTAGTAGTGGATTTCCAGTGTTGCCCACTAATTCTGCTGCCACCGCAATAGCAAATAAACCACAGTCCTTGGTGTTTAGTTGTCGTTGAAAATTGACCAGCCTGAAAGTTGCGAAGTTCATGGAGGAACGCCAGAAAGAGCAAATATCTTTTTTTGTTTGAATCGAAACTGAGTTTGCGTAGCTGTCATAAATATTAACTACAGAAACATCACATCCTATATTCGAAACAGTAATCCAATGATTATTTCGAACATGAACAATTTGAACAAAATCTTCCTCTTTATCAATAAGTTCAAATTTTGCAGAATTTTGCTGATACAGAGTAGATTGCCACCCTTTGATATGTGTGGCCTGTAACTGCAACATCTTCTGGGAAGCATTAATGATCCTATCATTCAACCATCCAGTTGATTCAAGAATTTCTTTGTCTGCCATCAGCAGAGGACAAGGTAAAAATTTAACCCAGGACTTGAGTTTCTCCTGAGGGTGTGACACTAGGCAACCAGAAGGGGATGTCTCCATACTATGAGGCACAGGACCAGACTTGGTGGTCTCCTGGCGATGAGGCACAGGACCAGACTTGGAGGTCTCCTGGCGATGAGGCACAGGACCAGACTTGGTGGTCTCCTGGCGATGAGGCACAGGACCAGACTTGGAGGTCTCCTGGCGATGAGGCACAGGACCAGACTTGGTGGTCTCCTGGCGATGAGGCACAGGACCAGACTTGGAGGTCTCCTGGCGATGAGGCACTGGACCAGACTTGGTGGTCTCCTGGCGATGAGGCACAGGACCAGACTTGGAGGTCTCCTGGCGATGAGGCACTGGACCAGACTTGGTGGTCTCCTGGCGATGAGGCACAGGACCAGACTTGGTGGTCTCCTGGCGATGAGGCACAGGACCAGACTTGGAGGTCTCCTGGCGATGAGGCACAGGACCAGACTTGGTGGTCTCCTGGCGATGAGGCACAGGACCAGACTTGGTGGTCTCCTGGCGATGAGGCACAGGACCAGACTTGGAGGTCCCCTGGCGATGAGGCACAGGACCAAACTTGGTGGTCTCCTGGCGATGAGGCACAGGACCAGACTTGGAGGTCCCCTGGCGATGAGGCACAGGACCAAACTTGGTGGTCTCCTGGCGATGAGGCACAGGACCAGACTTGGAGGTCCCCTGGCGATGAGGCACAGGACCAGACTTGGAGTTCTCCCCGCTATGTGGTATTAGGTGGTCAAACTGGGACATCTCCTCATGGTATGTCTTTTTAGTAGCAGGGGGATTCGCTATATAATATGACAGAACAAACAGCATACAAATAAGCATTAAAAAGCGGTTCCGTTACCAGGTCTCAACTGAACTATATATCATTTTGCATGTACCCATTGGCAATGAATATAAATAGGTATAAACATGCAAAAAAAAGTACCCGCTAAAATCCACATACATACATTTAACGGACTTTATCACAGTGAGTAACGAATTAATGCATCAATTTAACCTAATTGATTAGAGAATTATGTAGTTTGGGGAAGTTAGGAGTAGGGTCTACTCAAGGCGAGAATAGGATAGCACAGCAGTATCTGCTGGATACCTGCTGGTGGTAGTTTAAACCTTGAGGCTGTACCACTGACGACAGCGATAAGCTGGAGGTGCTGGGTTCATACGTAAACACCCCCTAACAGAAACTAATAAATTAAAGGGAACTGGGTGGGTGGGTGGGGCAAAGAATATCTATAGGAACGGCATCGCTAATCTTAAGCTAGACAACAGTACACTGTTTGAGCTGGACCTAAGCTTTACACGTGGACTAGTTGTGCATGTGTGTTTGCATAGCTCCACTCTCTGATTAGAGCCCTCCCTACTACAACAGCTGAACACTACGCGAATTAGCAGGGAGATAATAGTATGTAAAATAACAGACAGAAGAGCCCACCCTACTACAAATACAGGCAAACACTTACATGCACTAGCAGGAGGACTACAGTATGGGAAACAACAGACTGCAGGCAGCAACCACTGTCACAGTGATGGCCGTTAACCTTGCTTTGTGGAATACACAAACCACTTATTATACACATCACAATTCTCATATTCACACACCACTGATAATACCTTGCTCTCTTGCTTACTCACCAACTTGTTAAGGTGTTCTCTCACACTTCTCCATACCTTCCCTATTCTTGTAATATAATCTTAAATTTTTAATGAGCTTATCAATATATGTCATAAAAATGGCATTTTCATACTATTTTGGACGTTATTTTAAGTTGGGATTGTGAATGGTTTCTCTTTTACTTTATTTGCCAAGATTAGTGCTCGACCATATTTAGGCTCATCACAGGACAACAAAAAAACAACAACAACAAAAAAAACAAAAAAAAAACAAAACAAAACAAAAAACAAACAAACAAGTCTAACACATTCAGTGAAGCACCGCTAAAATTGCATCGGCAGAAGTCAATTCTGGGAGATTCCAGACTATGCAACTATCTCATTATGTCCAGCAACCATTGAAGAGCTTACCTTGTATACTTCAAGTAATTAGAATCTGTTCTATGGCTATATCTATTATTGGGTACCTTCAAGGTCTACATAGTGCTTACAATAAAGTTTCCTGCCCTCATAGTACACTTTCTTGTGCATGGCTAACTTCGTTTGCGCTTTGATATAGTGAAGCACCAAAGGTGTGAACCCTCAATATATATATATATATATATATATATATATATATTTATCATGGCCAGCACTCAGCTACTCCCATAGAGATTAATAGTATTCGTACTACCCCAATATTTTACCGTATTGCGTCCCCTTTGGCCATTCAAGTGTTGCGTCCCCTCTAGCAGTTACTATGGGCACATGATAAATAAGTTATACCTTGAATACGGCAACCTATCACTAGTCTGTTGGGGGGCATTGACACTCGTGCCTGCGGCACTCGTGTCAATACTGCCAACAGACTTGCGATATTTTGCCTTATTCAAGGTATAACATATATATATAGTTTTAAAGCAAAACTTGGAAGTTAGTAATCTCCAAAATCAGTGCATGACACACAAACACACAGGATGACTACTATAACCCTCTCAAGCATGCACGCTGAGGGTTAATGATATTCATCACCAAAGAGTATGTTGAATCTAGTGTGAGAAAGTGCCTTTAAATGACAGGAATAAATACTATGAAAACCTAACGTTTATACCTACCTGCAACAATAACTGAATGAAGGTATTCTATATTTTGAGGAATTGCCCAGCATTTTGCTGTTGCTGTACTGCAAAACTGAATATCTTCCTTAAAATATCCAAAGGCAAAGGCAGAATATCCAAAATTCTCCAACTCCAACATCTAAAAAAAAACAAAACAAAACAAAACAAAACAAAAAACAAAAAAACAAAAAACACACACACACACACACAAAACAAAATATTATTACAGTTATACTTTACTGAAACTATAGGAAGGGGGGGGGTGATGTTAGGCATGCTCTCTTGGGATACATTTGTTTCTGCCAATTCTTTCTAAAAGGCTCAATCTGGAGCTTTTACTCCAATCACTTTTTTTTTAATTGTCAGAGGCGGCATAAGCAAGCTTACACGTGGGCCCCACCACAAGAAATTATTTGCTCACATGATTACGATGTGACATACGGGGCATTACCCGCAATGACTACAGTTACCTAGGCACAGCTGAAAGCTACGTTTTCTCAAAAATCAGTCTGAAATAAAAAAAAAATAAAAAAAAGTAGCACATTTAAGAGTCCTAAATTGTCGTTCTGAATAAGTTCATACCTAAAATCAACGGTTAATTATCACTAATCTCCAAAATCAAGAGTGTGATGGACAAACAGACAGACTGGACGACTACTGTAACCCTCTTGCGCATGCATTCTGAGGGTTAATGAGTGGTGATAGTAAGTCAACACGCTATTGTTATGGTTATACACCCTACGCTGCAATGTGGTCTCTTACTTGAACTTACATTGTCCAATAGTCTAACCACAAAGGTAAGTAAGTTTTGTGTTTAATGTCCAGTAAACAAGTTTGTGTGAAAGTTTTGTGCGTTCAAGTTACTGTTTAGCTAAAGAATATCACAAAGTAAACCTATAACAAACAAATAAATACATTAACTGGCTTTACACAGCTGTTTTGACTATTACACAGTAAGCATGTAGTAAGCATGTCTGAATATAAGGCTAGGTTCAAACCCTTGTGTGGTAATTCCTAGAAACACCTGTAGTTTTTCTTTTGTTGTTAGTTACAAGTGGTTACTATGGCATTGCAATCCTTGACCCTAAGTACATAATTTAAAATTTGAAGGGTTTTAGTAACTGGAGGGTTTGAAGTTAAAATTAGTGACAATACTTTCGTTTTATGCAACCTAACTAAGGAGGCTCACTTGCCATTTGTGCTCAAGCACATTACTAGTTAATACCAAATTGTAGTACACCATTGTGTTCTTTCTCAGACTTAATTTCTACCACATTGCAGTTAAACGTTCATAAGTTCTTGAGCTAAACATTTTTAGTATATGTACTTCAATGTACAGACTGTTACTCTTATGTCATGTGTTAAGTACAACTTTAATTCTAGAAACCTTACCGCTTTCCGAATCCTTAAAAAATTTTTTTTCCCTTCCTTCTTTATTTCATTTTGTCCCATCAAGCTGAATCTTTCTTCAGAAAACAACTTTGCCTTATCACGTGCTGACACTTCCCGATATGCCACACTAGCCGCCGTATTGAAGGTGCTGAGGCCAGAGGATATGGCGTTAGATCCATCTAATCAAAAGTATCTATAACAAAACTATATTAGACAAGAAATAGGATTTACCTGGACTTGAACCAAAAGTTTTGACAAAACTATTCCACCGAGTCAGCTTCACCTTTTTATACACAGGTATCCTTTCATCATCGTCATCCCTCATGTGCTTTTGGCGATATCTCTTCTTCTTTATCCATCTCTACAACACAACAATTATGCTGGAGTTTTCTAGCCATTCAATGATACAATATACTGATAATTCATTAACAATATTACCTTGAAGAGGGATTGGGGGGGAGGGGGAGGGAGTGTCTTTTGGTGGTTCACCCATACTAATTTATAATGAACACATACCTATATTTGTTAATTCATGGCTTAGTTACAGGCCTTAGCTGTGTGTGATCACTGGTCTTTATTCTATAATCAAGACAGTTCACTTTGCAAGCTATGTTAGTGTCAGTCGTACTGTAGGTATGGATGCTATGTATAGCTCTCGTTCTGTCTCAAGACAATAAATAAAAGAAGAATTTTAAAGCAAAGCTATTTACTAATATCCAAAAAATTACCGCAGTTCATAAAGACGAAAGCTAAAAATCATACTCATCGTTAACTAACATTTCGATCTAAAACTCAATTATAAGTGCTGACCGATGGTCAGAGCGGCTATTGCTGGTGAATGGGTTAACTTTAAGTCACAACAAACACTCTCAGCTACAGAAAACTCACCAATAGAGGCTTGGGTTCTCTAGTTTTAACAATGTATCAATATTTGACCTAAGAAATGGTATACACAAGCACCGAGGATTCACACGTACGGTACTTGAGTAATGTGGGTATGATGAACCACACCTAGGTACTTTCTGGTTTGACCATTTTGGAAGTGCCAGAACCAGCTCTGGTATAGAAAATGCAATAATGACTGAACAATAATATACAGGGCACGAAACTCTCACCTCTTATTTTTTGTAACTCTGTATGTGCCTTATGCATGTATGTGAAACTTTGCATTAGCTTGTGGTAGCTAAAAAAAAGTCAATGCAAAAATATTACTCACTTTCACTTGATCAATTGTTAAACCAGTGTCTGCAGCTGCTTCTTCTATGTCCAGCGTGTACTGCTTACCAACACCTCTCATTCCAGATTCAAAAAATGATGCTAGTTTAGCTGTTTGGTGGTCACTAAACCGCCCACCACTTGAGAAACTAGGCTTATCTTCTAAGTCTCCTTCAGATTCAGACGTCGCCTCCATCGCCGCATCCGTACTCAGCCATTCGAAATCAATACTGTAGGTCTAAGCTGTCCACGTGGGTGAAATGCAAGAAGTTTTCTAATGAAAGCAGCCATCCAGGTTTATTATTTGTTGCTATGGTCACTGGGAGGTGTGGAGGAAGGGCGGGGCCTAGTGGTACGGAGGGAGATGGTTCCAACTGGGCGGGGCGAGAGGTGGAGCTAGGAAAGAAGGTTCCAACTTGGAACCCAACGCCGCATTCTGAACCGCAGGGTTCCATTAAATTTGCCTTTCTAGAACGGGAAAAGGTTCCTGAACCGGGTGTCTTCGAAGAGGTCCACCATACGAAACTCTAGAATATTTGTACAGTACGAAAGGTCCTCTTTTTTCAGTGTCAATAGAAATAACATGTCTTACATCAACACGCTCTCTTGAGCGCTGAAAAACATATACGTTGAACATTTCTTTTTCTGTATACAACACTTTATACATACAATTCTTTCCCTTCAGTGAATGAGTAGTGCTTGCTGAGCATCAACTTGCTCACATCTTTTGTCATTACATTTACAAATTTCTGTTATTTCAGATTTGGTTAGTTGCATAAAAGAATGTGATTCTACTTCCTTAAACGGTGGAATAGAAATTACTTGATCGTTCGCTATTTCCTTGATCGCATTGATACCATCTCCAAGATCATAGCAAGTAAAACAATAATGAAACTGCAACTTCTGAAAAATCAATTCGACTTTTACTATACAACTGTTTGATTTAATACTGGGTAGCGCAAACATTACTATCTTGTTAAAGTTGTTGTCTACAAGTCGAAAGTATCTAAATAACACTGACCCTTTCCAAACACATTTATCTAAAGTTTCTTTCATGGGTGATGATTGTATTTCAAAAAATAAAAAGGGACTTGTGCCGTTATAAGCAACGACATCATACCTCGTACCTCCTTTAGCATAAATTGTAGGTACACCATCTCTCACATGCTTCAGAGTAACTTCATACTTAAACACGTATTTGTTATCAAACAATTTCTGCAGTGTTTCACAGGCTAATTTTTCTGAGTCACCTCTAACACCCGTGTATGAACCTACTTCAGGTCCTCCTACCTGTCTTGAAATATCCTTCAAATAATACTTACTGCCAAAATTATCAGCAGCATCAATGTAAGGTGATCCAAGACTTACTTCATACAATGGTTTCAAATATACATCAGTTGTCTTGCTAATTGACCACGGACTAGTTCTACTCCTAGTTCTACTCGGCGTCTTGCCAATTGACGACTGACTAGTTCTTGAACTACTCGGAGTAATTGAACGATTCATAATTAGTAGTTGAAGGACGCTTAGTGGGAGTTGAAGGACGCGTAATAGGGGTTGAAGGACGAACTCTCCTCACTTTCAAACTGACCACCTATCCGGTTTAAACAAACATTCAAATTCATGCCCACTATCAAAAAAAGCAAGTACATTTGCGCATTGCCTATACGTATTATTGCGTAATCAACTGCATTTGATAAAGTTTAACATCGTTCCAGTCTTTAAAAGCTCCACCCACTTGATTATTTTTTCGCTTAGCATCATCCTCTTGACTGAATGCACTTCAACCGCTGACTCAACTCACATACTCCTCCCTCCTTAGTTTAGCGAATACAAAAAAATATGATGGCTACCCAAATGACGCACATCGTCATTGCCCAAAGACCAACTTCTGAGAGGCGTTCTAAAGATGGCGGCTGAAGGTGTTGAGAATGTTGAGCAGTCTACATACTGTACTGGTAAGAATTCTGTAAATAAAATGAAGTAAAGAAAGCTAGTTGATTTAAAAAAAAGGGGGTCTCCAGCAAAGAACAATAAAGGTGTAGAAGTATCATTGTATTAGGACGCTGAAACGAGGCACCTAGGAAAAATTGATAACCAAGTTGGACGCAAAACTACGTTAGGATTATGGCAGGTGTAGGCTAGGGTCATGATAAAAACATTTTTAAAATTATTACATGTATAAAGATGCAGTAAAAACACGTCTTGAAAATGAAACAATTTTTTTTGTTGCAGATAAGGAGGCAAAGCAGTATTGGGAAAATATTAAAAACTTAAAAATTCATTTTGTTCAATTTACAATGTTTTCTCCATAAATTGCCCTTTATCGTCACTAAGGCTACAACACAAGAACATGAATTATACATTTTTGAAGAACGTGGTTGACTTCAACGTGGATGTGCTTACAAAGGGTGACGATAATGAAGATGTCAATATGGCAGTAAATTCCTTACTTTTATTGTTAAAGCAAGGAATAGTTCGGATGGAGAATCACTATGACAGTGAAAAATTTGTATTATATGAATTGGTAGATAAATTATTTCAACATAATATTTCAAGTTGTGTCACTTTGGAGCGCAGACTTCATTGGAAATATGTTAAAGCAAAATTTTTAAGCAGTGACAAAGTAATGTGTGGTAATTTGGGAATTGGTTGTAATAAAACAACATGGTACGGTACTATTGATGTGCGCCTAAGAGGACACTCCTGTAGTTCGACTCCACTGGTTACAATTAGTTATGAGGATGATGAAGGTGAAGATAGTGATGGTAGCTCTGTAGTCATGGAGGAATGAAGCAAGACTCGCAAGCCATAGGGTCAGTTGTTTTATAGTCGTTCATAGAACACAATCTGCATCCATCACTAAACCCTCTTGTGCCATGTTTATTAATAGACTGCTACTCAATGAAGCTGTTTCTATACGACTGTAAATCTGATATATTGTTGATTTCAGACAGCATTCCATTCAGGGAGGACACTGTTGTAAAAAAAAGAGATTATTCTGTTGTTATGGCTCTTTATAAATCATAGGTATGTAAGTAACTGAATGTTTCATCATTCAATACATAAAATTAAAGTATCAGCTAGCAGTCTACCGCTAGGATACATTTAAGAAAATACATAATTAGTATAAGGTTTGCAAGATTTATGAAAATAAAATGCCAAGTGATTAAGAAAACTTGGTTAGGATGAATTAAAGATTTCTTTGGTTGGATATTTTGTATTTCTTTAATTCAATAGTTTAAAAAATTACTTAAAGTTACTTTATTTAAATTCTAGATTGTTTCTGAAAGAAATCGATAATTTTGACAACAAGTTACCGACTTCAAACTTCCAAAGATATGCATCATATGGCACAATCACCAACTTGGAAAACTTTAAAAAACTCGAGTCTAAGACAATTAACTATAATTCAGGTGCAGCTGGTTATGAAAGTACAGATGAAGAATTTACTTCTGTTACAAGCTATTTTAAACCTGTAACAAAGAAGAAGAGTTCATAACTGTGCAGAACTTTTCGCCTAAGAAAAGCTCAAATTGTAAGTTAAAATATGAACAGTATTTGCAGTCAAATTATTTAAGTGATTGCAGGTTCTCAGATATGCTATAATGTTTTAGTGAAATATTGCCCTGATACTTTTTTATATATTTTGCAGTTTGATGTTTTTCGAAGTGATGTAAGAGCCACTGATAAACATTATTTGCATTTAGTCGTGTTTTACAGAACATTGCTCCATTCCATTAAAATGTTTATGAAATACAAGCAAAATCAAAAAATGATCTTTTTGGGATATACAGTATACCAGTCAAGAGTTTTAGGTCACCATAAAATCAGACAAAAATCAGTGTTGAACCAATATAATTTTCTAAGGCTGGTTATTTTTAAGTGAATCAAGATGTTAAAACTAGTATTTGTGTGGTGTTTAGGTTAATACAACTCATTATGTTTAGATGATAGATACCAAATTAATTCTAGCTCTATCTCTGCTGTTGCTAAGGAATTTTAAGGCATGCTCAGTGATTTACTACACCTTCAACTTGTATATACTTGTATTTAATTTTGTATAATAGGTGGTACAATTGGTAAATTGGCAAGCTAGTTCTCGTGTAATACTCTAGGTACATCCTGCATTATTTCTAACTTATAGTTTGTAAGGCATGTGGTACTTTGTTTACCACCTATGTGAAGTAGTGTATTTAATGCATAATTACTAATTATGCAAGTATCAGATGTGGTACATCACTACCACAAGGTGGTATGTCACAGAACAAAATTGCCTATTTTGGAAAAGCAATTTTCCATCAACTGTATAACTTGCACCACATGTAACACTAGTTTTTCAATACCTGATTGCATGTTTTGAAATGTACTGCATGTACCATATTTTGTATATAATTAAATGAAAAATGTATATAGCAACAGTTTATCGGTGCTATTCTAATCTCATACAACAAGTGGTACAAGTGGTACAATATGTTATACGGCACACAAATTAAGTTATACCATGTAGTACTTAACCCTCTCGTTGAATTGTTTTGACGCGCGCGGAAAAATCTAATCGTCGACCCCGGAATAGAGTATTACAGTTATATTTTTTTTAACTCGATGCTGGCTGGGGAAACCCCATAGCAACCATATATCACTAAACTAACCAAGAGTTTGGGATTCCCCTCATTTTTTGATTGAAAAAATTGAATAATATTTAGGCCATCTACTAATACTTCAAAAAAAAAATTTTTTTTCCCAAAAAAATCCACTTTTCCCATTAACTTTCGTTCCCAATCCCGCTTTAAAGCGGGTGAAGACCGGTTGGCTTCTATGAATTTTTAAAAATAGTTACTTTATAGCTAGAACCTTCAGATTGCATATACAGGTGCCCAATGCATTGGAGAAGCATCTAAAATAGCTTTCAGCCAGGACTGCTTCAACAGTACCTCACAGCAAATGCGTTTATTTCTTCCTGGGCAAAAAACAACAACATCGGTTCTCCGTCAAATTTAAAAAAAAGTTACTTTCTTCACAGCAGCTTCATTTATGGATCCAGTCATCTCCAGAGCTTTGTAGAAGCAGCAAAAAATTGCTTGAGCACAGTAGCCTTCCATAACACATTGAAACAACCGCTTCTTTGCCGACCAAGACTTTGCGGTTCGACTTACTGTCTTCTCCATTTTTTATAAAATCGCCAGTTCAACTGGGGACCTCCCTATTACGTACAGTCTTAGGTAATGCTTATTACATCATAGGAAAAAGTGAGCGTGTCGTGTGACCCCGGTAACTATGCAAAAAAAAAATTTTTTTCAAAGTCATTTTTTGGAAGATGGCGTTTACAAGTTACAATGCGGTGCAAGTTTTAGACTTGCTTGATGCTGACTCTAGCGACTCTGGATCAAGCGGAGAGTAGGGAGACGACATCTAGAGCTATAGGAGACCCTGTATCAGGATTGGTAGACCAGACCCCGTCAACTCTGATACTGAAAATGGGAGTCAAGAAGATGATTGAGGTAAGCTTGTCTTTCTCTTGTCTTTCTCTTGAAAATAGCAAGCTTCTGTTGTGGAAAGGACTTATTTATAGCTATACTGAGATAGAGTAAGCTGTTTAGCTATAATATATATATATATAATATAATATTTAGTTTTGAGATTTGAAAGTGGCTTGTGGTTATTTGAACAATTTCAAATTTTCAAAAAAATTTAAATTTTTTTTTACCACATATACTACTAGGACCAGATGTGAATGCAGTCAGCGACCCGAATACGCAGATGAGGCGACAGGAGCAGAGTCTTCCAGTGATGAAGGAGAGGATACCGACCTGAATCTTCCAATGATGAAACACAATAGGCAACAGGTTCCAGTGATGAAGAAGAGGAAGTGGCTCCTCCTGCTCCGAGTTCTGGACGTCCTCGCGGTCGGAGCAGGCGGGAAACGAAGAAGAAGAGTCGGGTGGATGAGGTAGGGGGAGAGTGGAAGAAAGAGGACAACACACCCATTGATATTCCATAATCTTTTGTGTGAAGGACCACAGACTTTGATATTTGTGGCTGCTCCCCCCCCCCCCTGAACATCCCAAAAGTTGTAATATGTATTGTTATTGTCGTTGTCGTTGTCTGCGTTTTTGTGGTGTTGTAGTGGAGCTTCACACTCGATGTATATATGTGTGCATGGAGTTCCAGATCTAACTGGGGAGGGAACGAACTCGGGAAGTGGGGAGGGGGGGGGTCTTGTCCAATCAGGGCTACTATGCCCATGTAAGTTGAATTTCATGTATGTGTGTGTACACCAGTCAATTTATATTATACATTTATTTTTATGATCTGTATTCACCTGTATCTTCTTTTTTCTAGTGTGTGTGTGTATTTGTGACCGGATTTGGGAAAATCCGCCTAAACGCGGCAAACAATGTTTTTCAGTATCACCGGGTAAAGCCTTATGGGTCGATTTTTTTCGAAAAAATTTTTATGGCAGAAATGGATAGACACCAGTTAGCTCTAGATTATGACGCAGTTGTAAGCTCTGGCGTGCTCTAGAACTCACACTAGGAGGCTAGAAACACTAGCCGGTTGGACTCGTGTACGGAGAGTTGCTAAGAAATTATTGGCGGGCTTTTCACTAACAGCCGGGAAAAAACTGTAGCTAACTAATTCACTTGCTATTCTACATAATTCACGTACTCACGTAATTCTCGTCATCATAGTTTCTTAAGGAGCCCTGTATTAAGCCTTTTAGACTTCTTTCAATCCGCCTGTAACCGATTTATTCCATCGTGTCCCGGAGACACGCAGTAATAGTATACGGACACAAGACACGCCCCCTGACCTTAGCAACGCCTTAACCGGGCGTTTTTTCGAAATCAGCAATAATAAGTTTAGCAAAAATACTGAAGTGTTGTGGTGCGTAGGGCGAAGACGGCTTGTGCTACAGCTTCCAAATTAGGAGGAAGGCATCCCAAGGCCCCGTGCAGCCTACTGGTAGAGTAAATTAGAAAACTTTAGATGCCGCGTTTAGCCGGGTTTTCACAAATCCGGTCACATTTGTGGAATGAGAGAGAGCAACAGTGGACAAAAAGTATGTGGCGTTCCGTATACAACCTGGGAGGGAACTTGGATCTTTTTGGATCGTGACTACTATGCCCATGTAAGTTGAATTTCATGTGTGTGTGTGTGTACACCAGTCATTTTATGTATAATAAATTATACATTTATTTTTATGATCTGTATTCACCTGTAGCTTCTTTTTTCTTGTGTGTGTGTGTGTGTGTATGTGTGTGCGTGCATTTGTGGAAAGAGAGAGAGCAACCATGAACAAACAGTATGCGTCGATTCCGGATACAACCTGGGAGGGAACTCTGGATCTTTTTGGCTACTATGCCCATGTAAGTTGAATTTCATGTGTGTGTGTACACCAGGCAATTTATGTATAATAAATTATAAATTTATTTTTATGATCTGTATTCGCCTGTGGCTTCTTTTTTCTTGTGTGTGTGTGTGTGTTTGTATATGTGTGTGCGTGCATTTGTGGAATGAGAGAGAGCAACCGTGGACAAACAGTATGCGGCACTTCCGGATCCAACCTGGGAGGGAACTCTGGATCTTATTGGATCGGTGCTACTATGCCCATGTAAGTTGAATTTCATGTGTGTGTGTGTGTGTGTGTGTACACCAGTCAATCCTAACCTGGGAGGGATCGTTCAGTCTGTGACACCATCCATGCCGGTTGAATTCCACGTGTGTGCTTGTACTGCTTTTCATTTTCAAATTACACTTTTTCGATACAACAATTGTTTATCTCATGGACAGTGTGGAGTATACATACCAGGGGTTCATACAGTGGGAGGCTAGCCCTGGGTTCCCCCCTAGAATTTTTGGGAGTTGAAAACATTTTGGAAGCATTTATTTTTAGTCTGATATTGTATCCCATTATGTTCCTATCATAACTGAGCCATTTAGTGCATAGGACCGAACACTGATCATCAGTGTGAAGTATAGACTCTTATGCAAAGATGTGCATCAAAGTAGTGTAGGTTCCAAAAAATGGGTGTGGCGAAGTACACTCGGAGCCCAACCCCCCCCCCCCCAAACAAAAATCCTGTATGAAACCGCATACAATACATCATAAAGTTGCAATTATATAGGATCATGAATAATTTGTTGTTTGTATTACAAATACACTCGAACCTCTCTTATCCGTTCGTCTAAGTTACGGACACCTCTGTCTACCGGACACCAACTAAAATTATTGACTGCGTACGGGTCGTCAGTGTAGTCGGAAAGCTACCAAATTAAACGAATAAAATCGGGAAAATATTTCGCGTGTGGCACTTCGATGTATTTGATCGTAGCGTTGTTTGTGGAGATGGAGCAGGGAATCAACAGGCAGTTAGTGCGTCTACCGCTAGTTCTTCTCAGAACTCGTTGACCGGCGGCGTCGCTGTTAATTCTTCTCAAAACTCTTTGAAAGGCAGTGCGCTGCTAGTTCTTCTAAGAACTCAACGACCAGCGGTGGTGGAGGTAAGGTCGTGGTAACTAAACCAAGCGTAGCGTTTTAACTCTAGAAAGAAAGCTGGAGATAATATCATAAGTTAAGAAAGGGAAGTTAGTGAGGCAGTGTCTGGACAGTTTGGTGTTCCAAAATCTACAGTGAATGATATTTGGACATGAAGAAATTGTAGAAGATGTTTTGCAAGAGAGAGAAGAATCTGAGACCAAAAATGAAGATGAAGCTTCTTCAAATGCAGTTACTCCATCGCAAGCTTGTGCTGCTTTCGATACTGCTTTGGAGTGGTTGGAGTCCAAAGGCAACACACACCCTGCACATCTTATGCTGGTAAAAAGTTGGAGAGACGATGCAGCTCAGCCTAGCTTGAAGTCTATGAAGCAAACTAAAATCACTTCATATTTTAAATAAATTGATTCATGTATTATTTTTTAATTTTAAGTAATATACTACTAATTCAATTATCAAATAATTAATTGTATACACGGTTCACACCGAATAAATTAAGTATTTCTGAGTTACGGACATTTCTTAGTTACGGACACCCCTTGGTCCCAGACTGTCCGGATAAGAGAGGTTTGAGTGTATCTTTGTTGTTTGTGTTTTTGTGTATATGAAATTGTTTTGTAGTGGAGCTAGACGTCCGATGGCATATGTTCCGTGGGGACACTCATAGATGTCTCCTACATGATCACAATCAACACCAAGCACAACAAACAACATATTTTATTGTAGAACTAATATAATATTGGTATACAATACATCAAACAATTTTATTTCTATTTTATTTTTTATTTTTATTGATGGGAGAAGTGGAATTTTGGGAAAAAAATTTTTTTTTTTTAAGTATAAGTAGAGGGCCTAAATATTATTCAATTTTCTCAATCAAAAAATGAGGGGAATCCCAAACTCTTGGTCTATTTAGTGATATATGGTTGCTATGGGGTTTTCCCAGCCAGCACCGAGTTAAAAAAATAAAACGGTAATGCACTATTCCGTGGTGGAAGATTAGATTTTTCCGCGCGCGTCCAAACAATTCGGGAACGAGAGGGTTAATAAAAAAATAAAATAAAATAGAAATAATATTGTTTGATGCATTATATACCAATATTATATTAGTTCAACAATAACATTATGTTGTTTGTTGTGTGTGGTGCTGATTGTGATCATGTAGGAGACATCTATGAGTGTCCACAAGGAACGTATGCCATCGGACGTCGAGCTCCACTACAAATAATTTCATATACACAAAAACACAAACAACAAAGATATTTGTAATACAAACAATAAATTATTTATGATTCTATATAATTGCAACTTTATGATGTATTGTATGCGGTTTCATACAGGATTTTTGTTTGGAGGGGGTGGGGGTAGGGCTCCGAGTGTACTTCGCCACACCCATTTTTTGGAACCTACACTACTTTGATGCACATCTTTGCATAGAGTCTACACTTCACGCTGATGATCAGTGTTCAGTCCTATGCACTAAATGACTCAGTTATGATAGAAACATAATGGGATACAATATCAGACTAAAAATAAATGCTTCCAAAATGTTCATTTTTATTCAACTCCCAAAATTCTAGGGGGAACCCAGGGCTAGCCTCCCACTGTATGAATCCCTGGTATGTATACTCCACACTGTACATGACAGAAACAATCGTTGTATTGAGAAAGTGTAATTTGAAAATGAAAAGCAGTACGAGCACACACGTGGAATTCAACTTACCCGGCATGGATGGTGTCACAGACTGAACGATCCCTCCCAGGTTAGTATCCGGAACCTCCATACAATACCAAAAAAACACAGACAACAATGATATTTGTAACATAACAGCTGGCCTCGCTGATTTGCCCCCCCTCCCCCGTCATTACTATTCACTGACATTCTTGTACCATAACCCCCCCTCCCCTCTCTGCCCCATCTGGACACCCAAATATCAGTAAGTTGAAATAAAATTCAACTTACCCGGCATGGATGATGTCACAAACCGAAAAAGACCCCAAAGTTCGTTCTCTCCCAGGTTGGATCCGGAAGTGCCACATACTGTTTGTCCATGGTTGCTCTCTCTCTTTCCACAAATGCACGCACACACATACACACACAAACACACAAGAAAAAAGAAGCTACAGGTAAATACAGATCATAAAAATAAATGTATAATTTGTGACAGTGCCTAGGAAAAGGGACCTTTTACGTAAAATCAAAAATGTACAGTAGAGCCCAAACACCAACAAAAAAATTTTTTTTTTGGTTTTCTTTTTATTGGCCCACAGGTATCTCCAACCCTTTAGCTACACTGACACCAAATTTGAGTGGCTGAAACCGTTGTTAAAGGTCCAAGCGCCCCGTTTAAACACAGTCACCTTTACTCTCTATTTTGACCTTCCGTGCGTGCACGGAAATCCAACCCGAGAGTAATTGAAAATCGTGGGCGAATTCAATTTGTTGCCTAGCAACAAATTACCCCTACCTCGGATAATCGCGGGTTAATATTCTTATAAGTTTTTGTTAGCATTGCAGCAACAGAATAGAAATAACAAATGTGAATAATCAAGCTATATAGGTTGATGTTGCTATTTATGGAGTCTTGTAGTTGGAGCCTGCAGACCTGGAGACTCCTGGGACTATTTTTGTGAAGACAGTAGAAGAAATCAGCAAGTCTCTGACTGGACAAAGGTTTCAGTGATGATGAGGACTTCTGTCACACTACAACAAAAGAAGGCAACACATTTTGAAAGTCCATCATGTTTGTTCATTGATTTAAAGAGATTCCTATTGTTCACTTGTTCCAAAACAGGCAACAAGCTGGCTGCAAGACAAATATAATCCTAAACTTAGCTAGCCAGTGAACTAACAAACCAAGCTAGTTGATCATTTCTAAAAGAGTGACTGTATCAATGACTTACTGTAACTATCAAACTGTTGGAAACAGAAAAAAAAAGAAGCACAAAACGGCCTGCAAAATTATGTCTATACGCATCTAGTGCTATATAAAGACATACCTGTCTAGTACTCTTACACAATGTAGGGTCTAAACTGAGTAAGGCCTCCCCCATCAATGAAGTAAGAGGCCCCAACTATAACTTACTGCCGTTCAGCTGATAGCCACCATTTTCCAAGCATAAGTAACAGTCTTACGTAACCCGTAACACGGACTTCCGGTTAGATTACGGAATTCAACGTTAACTCCGCGAGAAATTGAATAAGAAGTTTTAATTGCAGTTTTCTCGAAATAACTGTGCTCAAGATGGTCAGATTGCCGCTCGTATATTTAGTGAACCAAGGAGCGCCTGCCTATAAACTTGATATCAAAATACTCCATAAGAAGTGCTCTACACAGTGGTATGAATAACTGATTTTTCATTTTTTTACGGAAAGGGTCCCTTTTCCTAGGCACTGTCACATTTATTATTCATAAATTAACTGGTGTACACACACACACACACATGAAATTCAACTTACATGGGCATAGTAGTCACGATCCAAAAAGATCCAGAGTTCCCTCCCAGGTTGTATACGGAAGCGCCATATACTGTTTGTCCATGGTTGCTCTTTCTCATTCCACAAATGCACGCACACACATACACACACTAGAAAAAAGAAGATACAGGTGAATACAGATCATAAAAATAAATGTATAATATAAATTGACTGGTGTACACACATATACATGAAATTCAACTTACATGGGCATAGTAGCCCCGATTGGAAAAGACCCCACCCCTCCCGAGTTCGTTCCCTCCCCGGTTAGATCAGGAAGCGCCAGAATAACATTTCAACTCCACACACACACATATACATCGAGTGTGAAGCTCCACTACAACACCACAAAAACACAAACAACGACAACGACAATAACAATACATATTACAACTTTTGGGATGTTTAGGGGGGGGGGGGTAGCAGCCACAAATAACAAAGTCTGTGGTCCGTTACACAAAAGATTATGGAATATCAATGGGTTTGTTGTCCTCTTTCTTCCACTCTCCCCCTACCTCATCCACCCGACTCTTCTTCTTCGGTTCCCGCCTTCTCCGACCGTGAGGACGTCCAGAACGCAGAGCAGGAAGAGCCACTTCCTCTTCTTCATCACTGGAACCTGCTGCCTATTCGTGTTTCATCATTGGAAGACTCAGGTCCGGTATCCTCTCCTTCATGACTGGAAGACTCTGCTCCTGTCGCCTCATCTGCGTAATCGGGGTCGGTGACTGCATTCACATCTGGTCCTAGTAGTATATGTGGTAAAAAAAATTTCATTTTTTTTGAAAATTTGAAATTGTTCAAAAAACCACAAGCCACTTTCAAATCTCAAAACTCAATGAAATATATATATATTATAGCTAAACAGCTTACTCTATCTCAATATAGCTATAAATAAGTCCTTTCCACAACAGAAGCTTGCTATTTTTCAAGAGAAAGACAAGAGAAAGACAAGCTTACCTCGATCATCTTCTTGACTCCCATTTTCAGTATCAGAGTTGACAGGGTCTGGTCTACCAATCCTGATACAGGGCCTCCTATAGCTCTAGATGTCGTCTCCCTACTCTCCGCTTGATCCAGAGTCGCTAGAGTCAGCATCAAGCAAGTCTAAAACTTGCACCGCATTGTAACTCGTAAACGCCATCTTCCAAAAAATGACTTTAAAAAAAATATTTTTTTGCATAGTTACCGGGGTCACACGACACGCTCACTTTTTCCTATGATGTAATAAGCATTACCTAAGACTGTACGTAATAGGGAGGTCCCCAGTTGAACTGGCGATTTTATAAAAAATGGAGAAGACAGTAAGCCAAACCGCTGGTCGGCAAAGAAGCGGTTGTTTCAATGTGTTATGGACGGCTACTGAGCTCAAGCAATTTTTTGCTGCTTCTACAAAGCTCTGGAGATGACTGGATCCATAAATGTTACCGGATTTGTGAAAACCCGGCATCTAAAGTTTTCTAATTTATTCTACCAGTAGGCTGCATGGGGCCTTGGGATGCCTTCCTCCTAATTTGGAAGCTGTAGCACAAGCCGTCTTCGCCCTACGCACTACAACACTTCAGTATTTTTGCTAAACTTATTATTGCTGATTTCGAAAAAAACGCCCGGTAAAGGCGTTGCTAAGGTCAGGGGGCGTGCTTTGTGTCCGTATACTATTACTGCGTGTCTCCGGGACACTCAGAGCTCTCAACCTATAAGTATCAAAATGATTGAGGCTATGTTACAAAATGCTGGAGATAGCCTGTAAATGAGTGAGATTTTTTTAAACATGTGTATCAAGTAAAAAAATTGACAAAATAAAGTTAGTTTGTGTGAAGAATTATATTTCAGTTTTTGTGTAAACAATTATATTTCATCGTAGCTTGCTTCGCCGTCTCCAAAACCTCAACTGGTGGTTCGTAACTATGACAGGGTTCAACACCAGCACACTTGATGGTCAAAATACTTGACAGGGTGCCATCTAGTTTTAGGCTAGGCCGGAACTTCGTTTTGTTCTTAGTAATCATACTAAAGAGTCTTTCTTCTTCTGCATTAGAATGTGGCAAGGTTAGAACTAATATAACTACTTTGGACAAATTGTCAAACATCAATGATTCATCTGGGTTTCTCATTTGAGACAAATGTGTCCACACAATGTCCATTCTGTGATGCTGATTAGTTTCATCATCTACTACTAATGCTTTCTGCCACACATTCTCTGGAATATTTGATTTATCCAGTAATTGGTATTGAAGAAACTCGTCTTCTAAAAAGTTGACGTCTGAGGCTGACGTGAACTGGAGCAGAGAAGGGTACCTGAATAAACAAAGACAAAATAAACTGGGAAAGGGATACATCAATAGGGATTTAAATATTTTGCTGTAGTAACATACCTTGAAACAAAATAAAGTACTTGTGTGAAATTTGAGTTTAGTCTATTATTGAAATGTGCAAACTGAGCATTTTGAAGAACTTCACCTGAAATGGGGAGGTTCTTTAAAGCATAGGACGAAGCTGTTGAGTAAAATTCTCTTACAGCTTTATAAAAATTTCGTATTTCCTGATCACCTATGTCTCCATCATCATGCAACTTGACTAGTTTTTGTCTCGTTATGAGACCAACTGACAATTTATCATCTGCAAAATATATAATTTGAAATAAAGTTAGAGGAAAAGCACATAGTCTGGAAGCCAGAGGGGTTAACCTGGAATTTTGGTATGCGGAACTTTTTTTTCCATAAATATGTTCTATAGGACCTATGAAGTCACAATCAGATTCATGCCACTTTGGCATGGTTGGGCAATTCGAAATATATGCGAAAATATTTATTGTTAAATTTTAGGAAATGGTCACATATAAAGTTGCACCAAATTGGGTCATGTTGTATATCATTTGAATCGTTAGAAGGTACTGATCATTACTTGATAAATTATATTGTGTATAAGTCAACTAGATTAAAGTTATAAACAAAAATTTAGTATTTTCTGACAAAAGTATGTATATCTATACAATAAATCTGGTATTGTTTCACAATCTTAATCAATAATAATTTTTTTTGGATTTGCACCAATAAAATAAAAATGTGTATTCATAGCTATCATAACCATCACATTAAAAAAAAATGTAAATGGTTTAAAGCTGGCAAAATAATTGTGACCATAACTTCAGCTGCTTCACAAGAGTTATGGATGGGGAATCTTACTCGTGTATCTTTCAAAGTATAGTCCACACTGCAACTGCTCTGGTAATGAGGAGGGACTGAAGATTAGCGAAGCAAGGATAGAGACAGTTAAAGCAAAAAGCAGGAAAAGAAAAGATGACTTGCATTTGAAGTTACTGGAGTTTTCACCACCTGCACTGAAGAAGTTGAAAACACATGACTATTGTATATCAACATACACTTCAGAAATTCATATAAAGAGATGTTTAAGGAAGAAGGGAAAAGATGGTATAGAAAAACAAATCAAATTAACACGTTCCGCAGCTCCTTTTGTCTGGAAAGAGCACTGTTTATTTTGTGGTGAGAAATGTGAGTTAACTAAGGATAAAAATCATCCTGATCGTTGGAGAGAATCCTATGCATGCACCACTTCAGAGCGTGGTCCAAATATGCTTACTTATAAGGATCATCTAGTAAAGGTAAGTGAATAGCATTTTCAGGCATATAAATAATAATCCTACTTAATCTAGGTATGCAATGACCGAGGATGCATGGGCAGAACAAGTGAGACTAAGATTAAGTGACACACGATGTTCATATGATCTACTTTCAGCTGATGGGAGGTATCATGAAGATTGCCGCAAGAAGTTTACAAATGTGAGAAACATCAAAGCTTCCCACTCCCACAAAGTGAATATATCTCTGAAAAGTGAACCTTATACTCTTTTATCAAATCTGTTTGCAAGTAACCCATCTCGAGTGTGGTCTTCACTTGATATATATAAGGAGTATGCAAGTTTAGGAGGAACATCACTGTCCAGAAAAGAATTTGTGCAAAAATTAGTTGCTGAGTATAAGAATGATATTTTACTTTATCTTCACCTGGAATAGCCAATATAATTGTTTTTAAATCTAAAGCAAATACAGTATTGCGTATACAAAGCCTTGACGATGAAGATGAAGGAAATCTTCATAGTACTGCAAAAAAATTGTTTCAGAAATTCAGAACATTAAGTATAATAAAGATGAATATCAAAGCAATATTGATTTAACTTCTTGTAAGCAAGATGTTAGTCCTACACTCTGGCTAAGCTTTTGTCATATATTTCTACTAAATTGTCAGAAAACACTCTTTTCATCTGAACTCATTGGAAATATGATCACTGGCCTTGTTTCCAATAGATATACTAGCCTTCAAGTTTCTTTGGCAATTTTGTTACAAGCAAAACAGTTAGTAAATCAGTTACATGACTATGGTGTGGTATGTTCTTATGATGAACTTGTGCGGTTTCGAACTTCAGCAGCATTATGTTTGACTTTCTTAAAGAAAGTGTTGCCAGCAAAAACTTTTGTAACACATTAGTGATTACTGGATCAAGTGATACTCCGATGCAAGTCACTCAAGGTCTTAATATTCCAAGGCATGACCTTAAAACAACCCATGAAGAAGCTGACCTGATTATTATTCAGCAGCGCTACGGACTAATATTCGATTCTGGATGTAATTCTGTTACCATTATATCTGATGATACAGATGTCTTTGTTTTAACTTGCCACTAATTTCCAATAGAAAGATCTGATGTCACTGTGATTATGGAATCAACCAAATCATGTCGAGCAATTGTAGATATTGGAAAAACAGCAACAAAACATAAATCTCTATTATCATCCCTTCTTGCTGCTCATGCACTCAGCGGTTGTGACAGTGTTTGCTGTTACCATGGCATTGGTAAGAAAACTGCAATTAAAGTGACGAAGCAGAGAAAACTCTTTTTTCTAGGAGAACTAAGTAGTGACATTCAAGATGTAGTTTCAGAAGCCACTGCATTTATTGGTAATTGCTATGGCATATCTGATGGAGAAACTATGTCAGATAAGAGGCAAGCATTTGTTTTTTTGCAGTACACTCTATGCATACATAATATGTTATTACATTTTTTTTCTGTTTAGATATAGAATGTGGATTAAGAGAGCCAGAGGAAAACTTTCAAACGCACCAAAGTTGGCAAATTTGCCTCCCACATCCGAATCATTCCTACAAAATGTTCTTAGGGCAAACTATCAGTGTGCTGTGTGGAAGTCTTGTCTTCTACCTGACCCACCAGCAGTTGATCCAACTAAGGTATGAAGTAATATACTTTGCTCAATGTGATTCTTTAATTGTTTTTTTAAAGTGTATAGTTTGGATGGTTACGAAATGAAGAAGAGGAAATATTAGTGCCTGTTATGGTGGCAGAAGAGGTCCAAGTTCTTCCCAATGAAGTTTCACATGTTTTAGCTTGCAATTGCAAGGCAGCAGAAGCTTGTAAAAGAGCTCCTGCAAGTCTTTCAAAATATCATGCACACAGTTCTATGCATGTTACTCAACCAAATGCTACAATGAATGGACAGTAGAACAAGCCTCATTTTATGATTCGCAATCCGACTCTGAAGAAGAGGAGCTGGTATAAGCTTATTGATTGCAAGTAAAATTCTCAGTAATTTTTTGTAACCTTGTGATGTTTTGCTTATTACCTTAAAATATTAATTTTTTGATCATAAGTGCTATTGTAAAAAATAATCTGCATGAAATAAGGATTTCATTGATATGTAACATAATGCTATTTGATTTCAACTAGATTTCAGCGAAATTTAACAAAAATTGGTGAATATTTCGCAATGCCCAACTGTACCAAAGTGGCATGAACCTGAATATGATTTTGTAGACCTTGTAGAATATGTTTATGAAAAAAAACTTTCCCATACCATATTTCCAGGTTACCCCAAATTTGAGTGTTTGGCCTCCAGACTAAAAGTGCCTGTACCCAGCTTGAGGCGTGAACTGAAATTGTGAATGTGTTGAGACTGTGCTTAGGAAGCCTCAACTTAGGCGGCTATGGGCTCTTGTTGCGTGTCTTTGGGTACAGTACTGTTAATGGCCTTCTTGCCGTGTGTTGAAGGACCAGGATGCTCACTTGTCAGGTGCAGCCTAAGTATCCCGCGCAACCGCTGGCTGTGTAGCTTGCAGTCTTGCGAGACTAGGTGTTAAAAGCGCACACTATCCCAAGGATTTTCTCGTTTCCTGTGACAGACAGAGGTGAACAACAATTTTATTAAAGTTAATCATGCAGCTTATATAACATCTTGAATGGTGATTTGTAGTGTGGGTTATAGACATGAATATGATTAAGTATAGTTCCTTATATGAACAAATGTGAGTGAGGTGTTGATAGAATGGGTGACATTAGAAGTAAAGTGAGAGGCTTGTACATGTAGATAAAGTAAACATTAGAAATAAGTGAATATATACTTGTACATAGCGTAAGATAGGATGAAAGTGAAAGTGGGCGTGTTTCTTTTAGTGTTCCTTGTCTGGGTGGTCCCAGACAAATGCACTGTGGTGTCGCAGACCCTTACCTCCACGCCTATTAATAAAGTAACGATTGACCTAATTAAATTCTGTACGAAACCGCATACAATACATCATAAAGTTGCAATTATATAGGATCATGAATAATTTGTTGTTTGTATTACAAATATCTTTGTTGTTTGAGTTTTTGTGTACATGAATTGTTTTGTAGTGGAGCTCCTCCGATGGCATATGTTCCTTGTGGACACTCATAGATGTCTCCTACATGATCAAAATCAGCACTAAACACAACAAACAACATATTTTATTGTTGAACTAATATAATTTTGGTATACAATACATCAAACAATATCATTTCTATTGTTTATTTTATTTTTATTGATGGGAAAAGTGAAATTTATTGGGAAAACAATTCGATATATTTTTTTTACCAGAGCCTAAGAATAATGTCAAAAAAACCTAAAATTTGGAACACACTTGCTGTTAAACCACAATTGATTTTAGTTGACAACTTATGTCCAAACTAGCTAGTAGAATAGTTAGCTAGGGTATTAAACAAAACTTGGGAGACCTGGACAAAAAAATATAGTTCATAATTTTAACTAATATTTAATATTGCTGCAACTAATTGTGCTATATGTGCTAGGCTGCACAATCACAGGCCGCACACCGACTAGTAATTTTTTGTTGATGGTTGCTATGCACGATTACTACTATTGTATACTTACAGGGGCTTCTGTACTATAACACAAGGACACAGTACTTGCCAAGGAGCCGCTCACTAATTTTAGAGCGAATCTGGAGGAAATATCAGGAAATATCGGGGCCTGGTTATATAACTTTGTAGCAATTTTTTGGAGCGGTGCGGTGTAAGTTGGAGCTCCGCAATTTGGTGCACTACAAGCCGAGCCGATAATATACTGCAAGACAACGAGTTCTTATCCATTTCAATATTACTTCATGATATATTCGCAATTTTTTCTATTTATAAGATATTGAAAAATTCTCGTTGTGGTGCAGTTCATTTTTTTTTGGTTTACGGCTGATACAAAATTTGGAACTTTTATTCCACTCGCAATTCTTAAGAAATAGCCCCACCCCCATATCTCTTACTACGAGTAGGTTCTAAAAAGAGCCCGCATATATCAAGAGTAAACAAACATCAATACAACAATAATGAAAGCACCAGAGGTGCAAACCCTCAGCGCTAGTTGTACACCACAATCTCAGCTGCTGTCACCAACTAGATCACCATTGGTGCGAATGCTTGGCCTTAGTTGTGCACAGACACTCTCAGGTATGACAAAGTCGTACTTTTAAAGAGCCCTTGGGCATAACTTACACACAATTTTGTTTTGTTGGAGCCTAACAAACAGCATAATAAGCAAAGGTTCCTCCAAACTACAGCATTGTCATGAGACACATGCTTCAGATAGCACAATAGTTCAGCACACAATACAATAATGCATTAGTCCTGGGTAGCCACTATGTGAAACTAACAATGCATGGCTTTATCTTCCAACAATTTCTGAATAACCAACCCTGAATATCAAGATCTCAACTATTTGCATCTAAAAATCATTCAGTATTCAATATAAAAAAATATAACAGATCGAGTTTCAAGTAACATGATACACTTCAAATAAAAATCAAAGGCAACCCTACCACACTCTACTACATCCTTTGATATACAATGGTGCACCACTTAAAGCACTTGACCAATGACCACACTCTGCAGCAATTAGAATCTACATTGCCTTGTAGAGACCATCAAACTGGCTAAGTGAAAGTCTGCCTTACACAAGTTTTTTTTTTAAATGTTTTCTTGTAATCGATCGATAACCATGCTGTGGCTATAAATATAATTGTTGGTTTGAGTCCACCTACCTACTCAATTTTCATCAATCTCACCAAAAACATCAGCCTATTGCACATAAAATACTTAAATTGACCTTTGACCCTAATTATAGTGTGATCCAATAAGAATTTTGGCCGACTGGCTGTGCTATAGTTGCCATGTTCACAGTCTGCAAAGTTGTTTGTGAAGGCAGAACCTCAGTACCTGATACTATAATGACTTAGATGATGAAGAAAGTCTTGGGGCCTATCATTTGCTCACTTATAATTCCCAGCAAATAGAGATATATGACTCTCCGATGATAGCTGTGGGACAAACTCTGTTTAAGAGTTTTAATGATATTAATGGCGGCTTAATTAAGTTTTTTCCTACCTACATACTCAATATTTATATAAATATGGACCTCAAACCAATAATTTATTAGGGATGGCCTAACAATAAAAGCAACAACAACTATAATAAGAGAGAGAAAAATAAAGTTTTAGAATAGTTATGAGATAAAAAATAATCAGGCCAGTCCTACAAGTAAATAAAATAGTAAACCAGGTCAGTTCTAGCAAGTATGGAGTAAAAACCAGGACAGTCCTTCACATAAACAATAATCAAGCCAGTCCTTCAAGTAAATAATTTAGTAAACCAAGCCAATCCTTAATAAAATTAATAAACCAGGTAGTTCTATCAAGTCTTTGGAGTAAAAACCAGGCCTGGCCTTCACATCTATTAATAAAACAGGCCAACCCTTTCGGTAAAGTAGCAAATGCTATACCAGTCCTTCTGGTTAATTTAGCAAATCTTGGTCAAAACTTCAGGTAAATTTGGCAAGTCCTTCTGGTAGTATATGCATTTTGAGCAACACTTCAGGTGGATTGCATGGTAAGACCAGGTATGCCATACCAAAGCAAATAAACATGTCCAGCCCAACCCTTTAGGTTTATTAGCAAAACTAGGCAAACCCTTTAAGCCAACTACAAAGTTAAACTAGCTATGATTTTATTAAGTCAGAGTCTATTAAATTTGGGTGAACCCATTAGTAAATAAAGCAGCAGTCTTGTAAATTGGGAATTAACAGAGATCTTTGACAACTCTAAAAACAATGGCATGCAAACGAAAGCTTGAATTCGATGACATGAGCAAAGTTGAAGAAACTGATAGTGCTTCCCTGCATGGTGCTATCACATTTCTTTCACCTATGAAAGAATCCTCAAATGGAACCCAGTTTTTCAATGGTTCTATTACTGATGGCAAAGACTACCCTAAAATTGGTTGGTTTCAAGCCGGTCGATCAAGACAAAATCAAGGACCTTATGGACAAGAGCAAGCCGATTGTCTTTTGCAAATACGAATGGCCAAACGAGGCCATAACATGGAGATTATGCTCAAACGAAGTACATCTATTGGGCCTTCTCCTAAGAAACTAAAAGTGGATGCCACGTGCCAGGATATGCCTATTTCGCTTTCTAAATTAAATACTAAAAATGAATACGAAAAGACTTCAGCTAATGTTAAAGTCATCAAAGCAAAGGAACCTACTGTAGTGAAGTCACTCGGAAAAAGAGTGCAAGACATCATTGTTGCAGATGCCACTGGTACTAGTAGATGTACCATATGGGAAAATGATGTTGGAAGTCTGAGTGAGGGGAAAAGCTATGAACTTAAAAGGTTTATTAGAGAATTTGAAAATAAAAAATATTTATCGAAAGGCCAACAGGGATCGTTTAAAGAAATTAAGGACATCGGTCCTACAGAAATATATATGGAACCAGTGACCGAGTTCACAATTGAAAAGGCGGAAATAGTGGCGGTCCAACAATTGGACAAATTTCGAAGTTGTCTCCGTTGTAAGGCTAGAGTTGAGCCTCTACGTAACAACTTGGGCCGCAGTTCGAAGGAAGAGTGCCAAATGCTACAGAAGTACACAACATGTCCAGAACAGATGATAGCTAAGCTGATGATTCAAGATGGACCAGATGTACTCACCCTCACAGTTACTGATAAAATTACTATGGAAAAATTATGCGGAATTGGAGGAGAAATTAGTTAAGAGGCATTGCTGCAGGCACCTACTTTGAAGTGTGTAATCAACTGTCATAATACAATTATAAACATTGAAAATAATGAAATTGTCTTTTTTTTTTGCAGTCATCAGTTGGACCACATACTTTCTTTAATTATGTATTATTGGTTCACATTATTTCAGTGCAATTAAAATTTCTTTTAAAGAATATAACTGCTATATGCTAGGTAATACAACATGGGTATAAGTTGATATTAAGTAAATAGTGTAATAGGGGGTGGGAACGGATTACTGAAGTCAACGGTTCACAGTGGTTACTAAATGTAGCTTCAGCTTAATTTCCTGGCAATTTTCTGAAGTCAACATTGTGGGTTGCAGTGTGTTGGCAGATACAGTTAGAACATCTAAATTCAAATTTTAATAAGCTCCAAATAACACACCTGTTCTATAATTACTGCGATGGTGACTGTATTGTGCATACCCACACAGTCTGGCTTTGATGTGGTGAAGTCCTTATTTGTGCTTAAACTAAAAACCCTTTACCCACCCGGTAAACATACTAATTGTTGCGATAAAACTTTTTCCAGGTCTTCCAAACAATGATCAGAATTTCAAAATTAAATTAGTTTTAAAAAAATTAGAGAATTACAGCAATAGTAACAAACTATAACAATAAAATTTTTTTTTAATTCTGTGGTAACAAGAAAGTCTTACCTAACAATTACAAAACAGTCGACAAGTGTTGCTTGATAGTGTGAAGTTGTCCTTGTGGTGTAAGAGTGGCTTGAGTCGAGCGTCCTTGTGATGTAGGACTTGACATCATGAGTTTGTTTCGTGACCTAGGAATAGCTTTAAGTCAGTGGCGTGGCAGTTATTTCTCGTGACACAGGTGTGCCTTGATAACGTTGAATTTTTTTTGCTCCCTATCATGAAGTCATTTCATGTGACATAGGTGTGGCTTGGTAACATTGAAGTTTTTTGCTCCCTATCATAGTCATTTCATGTGACATAGGTGTGGCTTGGTAACATGAAGTATTCGCTCCCTATCGTGAAGTTATTCGCTCCCTATCGTGAAGTTATTCGTTCCCTATCGTGAAGTTATTCGTTCCCTATCGTGAAGTTATTTCTCGTGACATAGGTGTGGCTTGGTGTGAAGAATCCTGATGCTATAGGAGTAGCTTGCTAAATAGTATACAATATACTCAATAACATGATTTTAAAGAAATAATGAATTACTTACGTGTCTTTCAAGTCCACAGGGTCCAAATCATACAAATACTAGTATCTGGTCTAACAAGGTCTGATAATCTGATTGTCTGATACATATCACTCTTATCTCAAACATCACTGTTATTGACATGGAATACAGATTCATGCAAGGGAATAGAGGACTACATCATGATCTGAATAATAGATATCTATCACATGCACTTCATGGCTATTGGAAGGCTGATTGCTATATATGTGGTCCAGTAAAGTGCCATTGTTAGTGGTTGGAGTATCAACTAACTGTGAATATCCATGGCTAGACATAAATATTTGCATATTATGTTCTGAAAGCAAGTCAACATTAAAGTCACCTAAAATGATACTTGGTATATTAGAATCCAATAACTCAAGGATACCCAACAATGTTGCCATAAGTGTCCTAATAGGTACAGAGGGGGAACGATAGAGAAGTGTTAGTTGTAGTTTATTATGGTCAGGTAGGACCACTATTGCAGTGGTCGCTTCAATCAAGCTATTCTGAATGGGGCACTGAACTACTTCAGACACTTGAACTACAGTTCGAGTAGTTATCATCACACCACCATGGGAATTACCTGTTGATCGATCTGACCTTGCTACCACTTGGTGATCTGGAATTATTGGGGAGTTTTGGTCATGTTTCAACCATGTTTCAGTAAAGCAAACAATGTGAGCATTCAAAAGGACACTATCTTGGTGAATGTCTGGCAATTTGGCTAATATTGACCTACTGTTTAGTAATGTTATTGTGACATTGCGAACAGCTAATAATGGCAGTGGATTCATTAGGCAATCACTAAGCCTTAACATTTCAGTTTTCACATCTTGACTAGCTTTGATTGCACTAGGGTTGAAATTAAGAATGTATAAACCAGTTAATTTCTTTACTCTACTAAAAGCAACATAGGCTTGCCCTGGACTAAATCTACCACCTTAGTGCTATTTTTAAAATACTATGAAGGCCACCAGTGTCTGTTCTCTTGTTCGAGATATTGGATAGATCAATATGGTGAGTCTGACCAGCTACTGCATCACAAGCATGAAGAGCATCAGTAGGATAATTATCAGAATCCTGAGATATTTCTCGAGATTTAAGAATTGAAATATCATCACTTGTACATTTTAGCAGTTCTCACTCGACACAACAACTCACAAAAGGTACTGTCATCTCTCTGTCTCACAATCTCATCTAACTCAATCATTTGGAAGTTATCAACCCACATTGAACCAGAACCATAGAGCTTGGCATAACTATCACTGACTGAACTGAATATTAGGGATTGTCCTACTGGAGGTAACTGATAGAGATCTCCTACTGCTAGTATACTGACACCTCCAAAAGGAATATCAGGAAACATTGACTTAATCTGCTGCAATCTCTTGTGTATTTCTAATAACATATTGGCACCAACCATACTCACTTCATCAATGATCAGTAACACCAATTTAGATAACTTGGACCTCAATGAATTCAATTTATCATGGCCAAGAGGTTGGAATCCACCATATTTACCACAACCAAGAACTAATGCTGAGTGCACTGTCATGCCGTTAATTATGAATGCAGCTACACTAGTAGGAGCTGTTAGTAATACAGTGACATCATCGGGTTCTATTGTACCAGATAATCGGAGCAATTTGAGAGTGTCTGAGTGGATTAGTTTGATGACATGTGATTTACCAACACCTCCAGGACCACTCATGAATACAAAATATGGTTCTATTGGCTTCCCTTATTTCAATGCTAGCACTGCATTTTTACACCATCTGCGATGGTACATAACCATCTGTCTCTGCTTGGCATTGAGGCCTCTCACAAGTTCTCTATATTGACTAGGTGGGATCTCCTGCTTGCTGGCTGCAGTTTCAAACCTTGCATGTAAACTACCACCAGAGTTTGTTGATGTAAATAGATTGGCATTATTGTCAATGTCTTCTTGGGACACATCAGTAAGCTGTTCTGATCCTTGTGCACGAGATTGAGCTTGAGTTGACTCGGTATTGGGGGCAATATGGTTCCATGCATGATCAGGGATATTATTTTCATCTATTTCTAAGCCTTCAATATCAGCTAGTGTATACTTCTGTTCATTGTCAACAACAGTCTGTTTCACATGGTAATAATGCTCTTCATAGGTAGAATAGTCAGCAAGAAGATCTGTAGATTCATTGTACCAAGGATAGAAAAGCATTAATTTGGCTCTAAACCAGTTGCTAGAATCACTCTTTATTGTAACTTCTGAATCTAACAACAGCTTGTGTTTTACGTTTATTCATTTTGCCATAGCCATTGGTCAGTGTGATTTGTGTGGGCTCAGTGTCAGCCTCAGTGGGGGGAAGGACATCATTGCTAGCAATGTTTGCATCACTTGGTAGGTATTTAGTAACGTAAGTGGCAGCAAACTCAGCTAAACACATGGACTGTAGTTCATTAGGTCTGTGTTCATATCTATCAATAAGACTCTTTTGAAACACATTGGTATCATCATCATTCAGGTCTTTCAGGGTATTGCTATTTTTTTACACGGCTATTCTGTCATTTTTAGAATTGGTATCAACAAACAACAGATCTGCTCAGCCATTTCATTGGCAATGACAGGATTCTATACATAGCTTCTTGGGCACTAACTTCTCTGTGGGTAAGAAAAGCAGAACCAACTTTACGCATTTGGATTTTTAGTTCTTCTGTTCTGACTTCAGCTGCAACATTTTTTAACAGCTCACCCATGGATCTCTCAGATTTCATGATATAGGAGGCCACATACATGACACATGCATAAGCATTGAGGACATATTGAATATCCATGTTGGCTTGCCATGCTAACATTACAGAGGCATTGTAATTGTTGATATTGCATTCTTTTGGCTTACGTCTTAGAATGACAACACTGGATTTAGTGGACACTTGTAATGCTGGTCTAAGGTCACATCAGCTTTGATTAGCAACTCATTCATACTGTCATTGGGATTTTCTACTAGTACCTTGTACATTGAAGTAAGGATATGACTGGTATCAGAGGCAATCTCATTTGGCTCAGCTATTAACGTTTCATTACTAGGAGGATGTGGGAAATTAAACCGGATGCGTTTGTGACGTCTGCAATAATTGGAATGTTTATGTTGTTGTAGGAGTAACACTAAGTCTTTCAGTTCGTTATCACTATCATCAGGTATGGCACAGGTAATGTATTGGTCTATGAATTGACATACACTGGCATTGCTATCTACTCCATATTTTGGGGCATCTTTGATCCTTAACAGACAGTGAGCATGTGGGGACCCTCTAGCTTGAAACTCTATTCTGATGGCATACTCGACTAGTTCACCAAGTGGATTGGCTGGGGACTTAAGAAACTCTTGGAAGAATGTATGGAGTCTGCAGATAATGTGAAAAACCAAGTGGGAGTTCCAAGTTGACGTATCATGGCTAACAACTCATAGAATGTTTTTTAGTAGTAAGCAGGGGAACCTCGCACGTTTTTCATGAATCTGTATGCATTGTCTTTACGTACACACTGGCTCACTACATTCTTGTCTCGGGCATGTTGGGCTGTAAAATTTCTGCCTGGGTTTTTGTCTCCAAATAAAATTATTGGCATCATCTAGGATTTGCTTGGCTTCAACAATGTACTGGGCAACAAAAAATAGTCAGTATCTTTGGCAAATCTACCATCAACATCCAGGAGTCTCTGATTGAAATATTTTCGATATGTTATTTTATTTGGTCTCTCTGTGGCAAAACACCCGCTACTAATGGGAAATTTCTCAGGATTAGACATGGTTTCAAAGTTTGGATCAGTCATAATAGACAATGGTCTCTGTCCTTCAGCTGGTGCAACACACACTATTTGATTGAACGCCTCAGGGTTTTCAATAGTCATCATGCTGGCAAGTGGGCCCCCTGTTATTTGTCTGGTGTGTTCATCACCTTCTTCCATGGCACTGTCTTCAAATGGCTGTACATCACTATTTGTATTAGGTGTTGGTAAATCATTGATATTATCACACTCACAACCTTGCTCACTGTGGGACATGGGTATTGGATCAGAACTACGTACGTAATTATTTGACATATTTGGAGATGAGGAGGGATTATTTGGAATAGAATGATTCACAACATTTACATTGTCCACTTGTGATATAGGCATTACTTGTTTGTCTAGGCCTATGAAATGATACTGCATGATAAGTCCAAGATTAATTTCACAATCACTCTCGTCATTGACTGGACTACATTGATTGTTACATGAAGCATGTTGGCTATTGCTGCAATCACCACATGATCACCCCAGGAGCCATTCCTAACTCTGTCTACATATCTGGCATATACCAAAGCAGATCTTGTGTCAGGATCGGCAACTGAGGAAATACTGGCATCTACAGCATTGGGGATTTCCGTATCACTATTTAGAACATTTTCAGATGCTATGGGAGATATAACAAATGGCATGTACATATCATTATGTTCTTCTAGATATACAGCAACAGCTTCTCTCAGATCATGTACGGAAGTGAGATTGTTCTGTTTAAGTTGGTAAAGTACCTAATGATAGAGACAGTTACCATCACCAGGAACATCATGAACAAAGAAATGGTTATCACTGGCATATAATTCAAGATTGTGTTTGGCAGTGGTTAAATTATTCACACTATCATCTGATTCATTGACACAAGCTGTGGGGTTCATTGTGGGCTCTGGATCACTCACACTGATGTCATTACTCAATGAAGTTTCACACTCAATATCGGTGGTAGTTATAATGGTATTAGCAGACTCAACATTGGCAGTCACAATATTTTCTGTATTTGCAGTCACACTATTGGTACACTCTGTATTGGTAGTCATGGTATCAGTACAGTCTGTATTGGCAGTCATACTAGCATACAAATCATGATCATCTACTTGAGCATGTAATAGCCACTCTTCATTGACTTCAACATCGGCATACAAAGGGTTATGTTCTTTCAATCATTTTAGTGCATTCAGGACTTTCTCAGGGGTTACATAATCATACATGTAGTGGCCTTTATACGATAGTTTACGTTTCAATTTGAGGGCAACAAGTTCACTCTGAGAGGGAAGTCTGGGGAGTACAGTGCACACATTGTCAAGTTTAGATGGTACATTCACTGCAGGTCCATGGATACATCTCTGCTTGCCTGATGGTAGGGCCACCATTTTCATGAAAGGTAAACGTAGCGAGATTAATCTTACTTCTAATGAATTCAAACATGAGAGTTCAGGTGGTATACTGGGTAATTTCAGACCATTAGCAATGGCTTGAGTAGGCATTTTACCACGACTCAGTGCTACATGACAAGTATTACATATCCATTCTTTGCCATCATAACTGGAATAAAAGAATTTTGAATTGAATACATCGGATAGTAATTCAGGACTTGCTTTCGCATACTTGTGCACATTAAAACAAGCAACTGACTGTTTATACATTAGTCTATGGCAGGATTTGCATACATAATCTGGACTTGGCAACAAATGATTGAATTACACTTAACAATAGAATTTCCTGGGTTCTTTTATGAGCATGGGATTTACAATCAGATTTCTTACGACTCTGAGATTCTTCAGGTGTTTTACAGGCTCTTTTATGGGCTTGACATTCAGAATTAGCTCGTTTACGACTCTGAGATTCTTCATGTGCCTCATGTGTTCGTTTATTTTCATGACATTCAACATTGGCTCTCTTACGACTCTGACATTCTTCAGGTGTTTCACAGGCTCTTTTACGTTCATGACATTCAACATTGGCTCTCTTACGACTCTGACATTCTTCAGGTGTTTTACAAGCTCTTTTACGTGCATGACATTCAACATTGGCTTGCTTACGATACAGAGATTCTTCAGGTGTTTCACTGGCTCTTTTACGGGCATGACATTCAACATTGGCTTGCTTACGACACAGAGATTCTTCAGGTGTTTCACTGGCCCTCTTTTACGGGCATTACATTCAGCACTAGCTTGCTTACGACACAGAGATTCTTCAGGTGTTTCACTGGCTCTTTTACGGGCATTACATTCAGCATTAGCTTGCTTACGACACAGAGATTCTTCAGGTGTTTCACTGGCTCTTTTACGGGCATTACATTCAGCATTAGCTTGCTTACGACACAGCGATTCTTCAGGTGTTTCACTGGCTCTTTTACGGGCATTACATTCAGCATTAACTTGCTTACGACACAGAGATTCTTCAGATGTTTCACTGGCTCTTTTACGGGCATTACATTCGGCATTAGCTTGCTTACGACACAGAGATTCTTCAGGTGTTTCACTGGCTCTTTTACGGGCATTACATTCAGCATTAGCTTGCTTACGACACAGAGATTCTTCAGGTGTTTCACTGGCTCTTTTACGGGCATTACATTCAGCATTAGCTTGCTTACGACTCTGGGATACCTCAGGGGTCTCAAGGGCTTTTTTGTGGGCATGGCATTCAGAATCGGCTAGTTTACGCTTCTGGGACTGTTCAACACTTTCTAAATCTCTTTTCCGTGCTTGACACATTACCATAGTCTTCTTACGACTATCCAAGGACTTCATGGCATTCTGAGGTTTGAGAATTAACTTGGGTTTGACGGAAAAGCTATAGCCACAGAAACACGCGCAAAAACAGGTCGGCAGCTCACGTGACGTGGCTTGAGTATAAGGGGGCGTAACCCGCGCAAGGTAAAGCTTTAAAAGTGTTTTGCAACCTGCAAGCTGGCTCACGCGACAAGCACGTTTTTTAAGGGGCGGTTCCCGCTGTAAGCCTACGATCGCACGGCTCTGGAAAGACTCGCTTTTTTCTGGAAAATGAAGTCCAAAATCAAAATTCTGGCATATTAAAGGAACTTACTTCGTGAAATACTGTTGTTTGATGCCGCTTTCAGAGCCTGGCTGGTTCCTACCTTCCAGAAGTGCCTGTTGACAGACAGAGTGACAGAATGATTGAATGACACTAGGACTACTGTAACCCTCTGTGCGCATGCGCGCTGAGGTTTAATGACAGACAAAGTGAGTACCGTAACCCTCACGCGCATGCGCGCTGAGGGTTAACAAGAGAGTCAGAAGAGAGAGCAGTTTATCGGAGATAGCCATAGGTGAAGGTATTAGATCTGCGCAGCTTGGTAAGTCTTCGCTCCGCCGAAATCGAGCCTGGTATATCCATCCGCTTGAGTTCAGGTGCGCAGAGTCCAGAGAAGAACGGCTACAGGAGGAGAGGCAGCCTGGTGCACCTTGCTGCGTGAGCTCAGACGACTATGGAGAGTTGCTGTAAACGGATATGAGACAACAAGAAGCTAAACTAAAACACTTTGTTTCTGCTCGCGTATTATCAAATGGTGGGGTATTGGTGGGGAATAAATTAATGTCTGGATCTACAGGCGGTGCGCGTTGCTATGTGCGGCCACCCTTAAAAATGGTGGGTATCACATTGGACTTCAACATTTGCCCCATTTATCCCCATTTACTTAGACGTTACTGAAGTAGACTCAAAGCAATCTTCAGCGAAGTGCTCAGAGCAAACAGCAGAATTCTTGGTAGGCCTGTCATGCAAAATTCGGTCCCCCCCAAAAGTGGTCCGGCCGGACAATCTGCGTGTACACCGACGGTCCGGCGGACCGTGCGTGTATAGGCGTGAGTGGTCCTAGTGGGACCGTTTGTGTTAGCACAGACGGTCCCCCTCCATCATAGATAGTCCCCCCTATCTTGACTGCATTCAAGTTACAATTTAGTAAGAGCGACGACTTGACTAGGATTATTGGGAGTTGGTTTTGCCCTAGAAATGAATAATAGCTATTAAAAAATGAATACGGAGCAAAACAAATTAAATGAATGAGTAGTGAACAAATTAATAAACAGGAGCAAAGTAAATTAATGAAACAAAACATATGAATAAATAAATAATAACTAAAATAACTATATAAAAATAATAAATTGGCCTTAATTCAGCCAGATTAGCTTCTCAGGCAGAGTATTCAGTAGCCTAACCTTAGCTTTGGATAAGGATATGCAGCAGTTGTTGAATATCAATTTTGAAAATCAACCTACACAATCACATAATTATAATTCTTCAACTATCTAACTACTACTTCAGTTGGGATTAAGTGTAATGTAATTCTATTTCAGAAAAGGCTACTATAACTGGCATGCTTACTTTAGGGGTCAATGATCTTCTTGTATTTAATAATGATGGCATAGAGTCATCAGAATCCAGATCACTATCAGAATCACTACAATTTGATATAGTGAAACTTTTTAGTGTTGCAGCTTTGTCTGGAAGAGATGGAGATGACTGAGTTTGATCCCTATTTGAGTCTCCAGAATTTATTCATGCTAAAATTTAACAGTAATTATTTTGCATCTGTCAATAATATTGCCCAATATTATATCACTGCAATTCTTACATTGTAGGGCTTCATATGAACTGCATTTACACCAGGAATAATTTCATTGCTATCGATTTTTTGAAGTCTGTAAAGTCCATGACCAAGTGAACCCACAATTGTAAATGAACCCAACCACATCATTAAGGCTTAGCTAAATCAAAAAGAGACATATAATAAAAAGCATTCCTGTACTGAAAAATATAAAATAGGTGCAGTAGTATTGAACTAATCCCCGCCCGTTATGCTAACCACGTGGGGACCGTTGGTGACGGGGTCGGACCGTATATGACGGCAATGTTCGGTCTGGCCGGACCGGATTTTAGGGGGGACCAAATTTTTAGTGACAGGCCCATGCCACTTATCTCTGGTCCTCTGCACTTCAAGAGTCCAAGCTTTCCTGAGCTTATCATTTGTAGGAAACTTGAACAATGAAAAGCCTTTCTGGTGAGTTTTGTGGCAGCCTAAAGCAATGCAATTCTTGCCCATAGTTGATAATGATAGAAGCCACACAAGTCTCAAACTACCTTGAAAGCCATGTGGGTAGACAGGAAACATTTTCCTCCTCATCGCGAGGCCACGCCCACAACAGGAAGTGAAAATCAATGAACCAAATAGCTGAAAATAAAGGTGCTATTTTGAAGCATCCACTCAGTTTTAGGTCAAATGGTTTTGGGCCATGTTTAAGCATGATATAAGAGTATTATTTATGATGTTTGCAGAAAACTTTTTTTTTCACTGCAGTTACCCTTTAACTACTACTGCAAATTTTTTTCAGTGTAGTGCCTCTAGCTAATGTTGTTTGTTGCAAAAATTGTAGAATTAAAGCTTGTTTTTAGTCCCAACACATTTGGTACGTTATCAACAACTTGAAGTTGCATGTGATGCTATTTTTCCTTTGAATACACACTATAATGAGACGAGTAAGGATACCTATTCCAAAGGATTCTAATTATCAAGCCGCCTTATCAAGTACGCTCAGGTAACTTACCACGTCACTGAATTAGTCTCAAACTAGAAAGATCAGAGGTGATATAAATAATTAGTTAGCTATAGAAGGTAGGTTTTTCTTCTCCTAACAATTACAGCTAACTTAACTATATGCATTACTCAAGAAGCTAAAATATTTCCTTAGCTTTGAAATAGGCAACACAATAACCTATACACTTATTGAAAAAACAACAACACTGAACCAGGCTGACAAAATCCGCGTACCTAATTTCCAATCACACCTGTCGGCAACCGCTCCTGTTTATTCATCATTTTTCTACACAGGCTCAAACTTTTGCCTCAAACTTTTGCCTCAGCCGTGCTACTGCCTTGCTTTTCAGCTTTTATCTGTAGCCAGTCAGCTTTCAGCAGTAACGCTGCTGCTACAATCGCATGGTTTGACTCTGTAGGTTACTTAGGACTAAAGCGTTTGTACTTAATAGCAGTAACTTCCAAGGTTAACATCATTTTGCTACTGTTTATGAATTAGGCGACAGCACACTAACTAGTAGCGTCATTTTGTGGATATAAAATGAAATGTATATTGGGTTATTTTTTATTAGCTGCAGTTTTTTATTAGGTGAGATTAGATTATACTTCCCAGTTGTTTATTATGGACATAAATACCAAACAAAAGTAAAAGCAGTACTGTACTGTTTAGTACGAACTTACATTCAACTATTTCTTAGAAAAAATAGACGAATTATGTGCAACAAATAATGGTCTGGTATTTTTTTGACATACAATACGAACGTGTGCATATATATATGTATATATTATATATATAGTAACTGAGAGTACCTGATCTTAAAATTATCACGAACACATGTACAACTACTTATACAATTAATAGCGGCTGTACATTCAAGAAACCATTTGCAAACCTAACTTTGGTTCCTTCAGTGCAATGGATTGAGTTTGCAGTCACATGTAAGAACTTCAGCTGTTCTCGTTAATCATCAGCGAGCGCGCGGGAGAAAATTATGGTGGCTATTTTGTTAGTCAGTCTACCCGTCTCACTTTCGAGCACCGGTTAATATTATATATATATATATGTATGTAAACAGGAAATTCTTTGATTGTGACTCCTAAGTATGCTATTCGTTATGTTGATGAATCAATTAAATTTACATGCACAAGTTCTCATGATTACCACGTGATGTGGACAAAAAATGGCCAGCCACTTGAAATAACCCTAACTAATGATGAGTATACTGTGGAAATAGAGGATTTATATTACTCTGATAAAGGAACTTACGAATGCCATACTAAATTTATTTCTCCACAGGATATAAAAACTAAATGGACTAAGACTGTGCGGGAAGCTAAAGAAAAAGTATTGAAAGCCCAAGGTCATCTGTACGTTGGAAGTGAGTAGAACTATCACGCAACAACTCCTTGGGGGGTTACAAAAAGTGATCGTACGCTTTTTTGTTAGTTTTGAGTATTTTTCTTATTTTTGTCTAATTGGTTAAGAATAGGGGGAGGGAAGATGTGTAATCACCTGAAGAGAACGCAAAACAAAACACACAACATTAACTAAACAGGTTTTTATATATTTTTAAAAAGGAATCAAAAGTATTAATTTATATGTGTTACTCCCAGTAAAATAGTCTCCCTGCCCCTCCTCAAGTCAGCTCCTTACAACATCACAAATAATAGATATTTTTAATGGCCACCTAATAAGTACTTACAAAGTGTATATACTACAGTAAATGATAACAGTAACATAATTCACACACTGCAAAGTGTTAATCTTGGAGAAGACGTTAAAATTAAATGCATTCATAAGGATGATGATGACTTAAAATGGTTTTATAGTTCCGATGGAGGTACAAACTCTGCAGAGTATATAAAATCTACAAAAAATAGTATTAAAATAAAAAATGTGGACTGGACAAAAGCAGGTTTTTATTTATGTTATGGGAGAGACAATGACACTGGTACACCATTTATAGCAAAATCCGAAGTAATAATAAAAGGTAAACTTATTCTCATAGAATGAATATTATTGGTTTAAAATTGCCAAAGCATAAATTTGTGCAAATTAACCACTGAATTATAAATGATTTCTGTTCCGTCCAAAGAGGTGTGGAAGTCATGTGTGTTTTATGGGTTTACCCACTGATTATACCCCATTCTGCCTATTAAAATATCTGAAAAATAAATTAATAATTATGTGCTTAATTTATTCAATGTATTGCCATTAATTTTGGCAAAACTAAATAGACTAAACTAAGAAAATATGACCATTAATAAATCGTTTTCAGCTATAAATAATGTACCAATCAGAAAAGGCTATTATTAGTAGTAAACAGAGAACAAAATAAGTTGTATTCAATGCCATTTCTGCATTTCTGTATTCTCTAAAAGAGCTATTGTGTGACCACCACCACAAAGTATAGATGCCACCTACATTCCCACCTCCCTCTCCCCTATTCACCCCTATTATTGTCATAAATTATGTAAACAGACCACACCCAGCCAACTATTTCTTCCCTAATTGTACTTAATTACATTAGTGCCTTAGAAATTTACATAAATTAATTTATCTCGAATTTAGTCTAGAGATACCTTTAAAAAATGAGTATGATGCATGTATAAACAACTTTAAGCCCCAACCCCTTTCCACAGAACTAGGCTAAGATCATGATTCATGAATATATTAAATTATAATTACAATAACAAATACATGCCAAAAAATGAGTTAAAAATTACTCATTTGGTATTGAACTACTTATAACATTTGACTTACATATATATGAATATTTCTTTTTCTTATATTTAAAACTATTGAATGTTTAGTTGACACAGTATAATAACTGTGTCCCAATATTACTTTACAAAAGTGAAGGGATATGTATTTTCTATCAGATATGAAGAAACTCACACCTGTTGAAACAAAAGTATTTGAAAATATGGACGTAGTGTTTACTTGTGGGTCAGAACACGGTGTTCCTGTTTGGTACTTTAATCAAGGTAATTTGTTAGACAATGTTATGAGTGAAGGATATAATCTTATTATAAATAATGTGATGACAATCAACAAGGGAAAGTACCAATGCAGGGGAATAACAAGTGATTATTACAACTTTATTGCTGAAGCAGAGCTTGATGTTATCAGTAAGTTAGCATGATCAGTAAGCCAATTACAATAATATTTTTTTAAGAAGCATGATTTTTTTTTGCAAGATAATGATAAATACTTTATAATGTACTGTTTTTTTGTCTCATTGTTTTAAATATTGTATTAATGAACTATATTATATTAAAATTGTAAAATCTCGAGACACATACTAAATTAAAGATTTATCTGTATACAGTTATATCTAACAATCGCTTATACCCTCCTTTAATCAAAGCTCACATTGGTGATACTGTAAAGTTAACATGTATTTCTTTACAACCCGTGATATGGAAATTACCTAAATCACTTCTTGAAGATATGGCTCAAAATATGACTAATGTAAGATATTCCCGATACCCTGGAATTGACAATTATCATGTCATAATAGAAAATGTCACTTTATCCCATTCTGGAAATTTCTCTTGTAATGGCATTAATGAAGAACTAATAGGTTTTGTACAGTCATCGAATTTAATAGTTACTGGTAAGATAGCAAGATTGAACTTTTTGTGCCTTGTGTATTCGCATGTATTTGAGTAAGTTACATCATACATGCACATATATAATACATATTTCTACATGTATAGTAGGTATAGTTTATATAAATTCTATAGTAATTTTTAACACTTGTTAAGCAAAACCAGATGACATAAACTTACTTGCAAGACTAAATAATTTTTCAATCTAACCATAGCATTATTGCTTATTCATTTGGATTTACCAGTACAGAGTAGACAGATATTATGCTTTGTTAAAGCTACATTTAAATATATAACCATAATTATATATACCATAAATTATTGATTCACTGACCTAAGGTTATGTATTGCTTATTTCTGCTAAGATATTTAAAGATTATGATTTTGAATGGACATCTAGGATTATACATACGATTAGTTCTACAATCTTAAATCAGATTGCAAGATCTCAAAAAAAAATTTTAGAAATGGATTGCAAATCTTAAGGGTGCTGGCACATAACAATGCGCGTGCACTGTTAATTGAGTTCCCAGACCAAGAGTTGTAGTTCGTGGCTAGCCTAAAAAAACACTCGCACGGAATTCCCGCCTTCAACTTCCTTGGGTATAGTTAGCGATCTTACTTGATCTATTCTTACGCAATCCCTTGTGGTCTGTTATATATCTGGATCCTGGGTTTTATTTCAGGGCTGGTTTTATTCTGGCAGGTCTCTCTTTGGTGATGGGTTATCAAGTTGTGGCCAATGGCTAGTAGAGTCAGTGTCATAAGCAGCACAAGTCCATCTGCACCAGTCAGTGCAGGGTTCCCCTGAAAGATCAGGCATGCACACATATGAAGCAAGCACTTCCCCCGTTGTTGGTGGTACACTTATGGACTCGGGTCTAAATCCTGCAGGTACTGCTGAGGTGCATTGGAACTTGTACCTACAATTGCATTCAGTAATAGCAGAGGTAAATTATATTTCTGGCACAAAAAGTAACAGGATGTCTAGACACTTCACATTCAGTCGCCTAGCATGCAAATGAAGAAGTGGTTAGCTCAGAAGACCCTGTATACCAATGCAGCACTACTCACCAAATCCCTTGGAAAGCCCAGCATCACACCAACACAAGCCAATAAGTTAGTCACTCAATGAGCAATAGAGTGTGGAGATCGAAGCCTTGAAGATCATGGAGAGGAGGCGCCCAGGCTGAGACTTCTAAGTTGAGCAGAGCGCCCTGTACAACTTCTCTCCGAGCTGCTTGCTCCTGACTCTCTTCTGCTTCAGGGAGGCAACGAAGGCATCCTTGGTACCACGCTTTGACCCTCGCGTTTTTGTGTTAGTTCGGTTGTCGACCCCGTCCCAAATTGCACTAAACAGAATCCTCTGGTTTATCGATCAGTACCCGTATCACCCTAGAAATTGAATTGTTTACCGTTTTGAATTCTTTTGCCGGTACAGTTAAAACTTGACAATTTAAGGGACTTCCATTTCTATTCGAGTTAGTGGCGGTGGTAAGTCAATGCGCTCTTTGTCATGGTTATAAGCCGTGCTCACAGTATTTACCTGAAAATACATTGTCCACTAGACTACTGCGAAGGTAAGTCTGTGTAGGTGCATGTCCAGCTGTGTCAAAGCATTGTGTGTTACAACCACTACTTAGCTAAAGAATATCACAAAGAAAACTTTTAAATAACGTGTATTGTTTTGTTGTTGTTGTTTTTTCCTTCAATTCAAGCAGTTGCAGAGAGTTGTTACTATGGCACTGAAATACCTTTACCCTGTATGCTAAATTTAAAAACTTGACCTTATTTTCAGTAGCTTCAGTGTTAGAAGTCAATAAAAATAGTATAGTCTTTAGGCTCGCTCGCCATTTGTGCTCAAGCACACCACTAGTATAGGTATGTATGCGTACGTCAAAAATTTCGCCGCGCTTCTAATAACGTAAGTTAGGTAATGCGTTCACAGTTCCAGTATTTTTCAATTAACGAGCGCGGAGAATCCTGCTGCACTGCCTTACACAACTTTGGTTCAACCAAAAAGTATATAGCTACTCTCTTAAAAAGTTTACTCTCTCCTTGAAACAATTGTGAAGTCTTTGTCGAGCTGCGCTTCTTTGCCACTGCTTTCGAAGTTTATCCAGGTAATTCTGTTGTTGTTAACTCTTCATGCCTAATCATTGCTATTATTTAGCGAAAATCATCTTTACCTATACTCATATATTTACTCGCTCGCCATGCATTTGCGCTATTCGAGCGCACCACTAGTATAGGTATGTATGCATATGTCAAAAGTTTTCGCCCACGCTTCTAATTACGTAAGTTAGGTAAAGCGTTCACAGTTCCAGTATTTTTTCAATTAACGAGCGCGGAGAATCCTGCTGCACTGCCTTACCAACTTTGTTTCAACCAAAACGTTTATAGCTACTCTCTTCTTGAAACAATTGTGAAGTCTATATTATTGTTGGCTAAAATTAAAAATAATAGCACTGGTTTATTTTTTTATCGTAGCTGAGAGCGTGTTCAAGAGTTACTGGTAATTGAGATTATCGGAATGGCAGATGTTTGATACTACAAAAGTTACCATTAATCAGGTAAGAGAGTGATTTTGTATTTGTTTGCTGAAATAACGGCTATTATAGTTTTTGTATGAACTAAACTAAAACATAGTAACAATACTTAATGTTATGTTAGTTACCTAACTATCAGGCTCGCTCGCCATTTGTGCTCAAGCACACCACTAGTTTATTTTTTCAAACGGGCTCTTTTCAGAGCCACTGCATTCCAATAATCCGCGCGTATTCCTTACCTGCGGGAGGAGGGCGGGGGCTGAAATTGACAAAATTGTGGAGGAATGATTGGCTTGTTCTGCATGCTATTTCTGGCCATAAGTACGGAATGGGGGTTCAGAACCATTCTATTTTTGGAATACAGGTACAGAAGATACGGATAAAAAAATTACTGAGGGAAATTTCGTAATAACGGCCATAAACGGATATATTTAAGGAAATGGTCGCCACAAAAATAATAACAATGAATTTTTTGAAAACTAAATTGTAAATCGAATAAAGCTTCTGTAATTTTGTCCGCGGTGAGTTCCAGAGTCGCAGAGGGTGAGACCCCCAACCGTGGAGTTGGATTGTCCGGTATATTTTGCCATTTATGTTGGAGAATGTGACCGCTTATATCTGCCATAGTAGTTGCTTTGGACTTCTAATTTCTGGTAAGCCAGATCCTGTGATAGTTTACTGTGAGGTCCACTGTATAGGATAGCCTGCAAAACTTGGGAAATATATAAAAGTAGTCCATAGCAACATAATTGATTTAGTTAATTGATTTGCGTGGGTACATGCGTAGGCGGTGCGTAGGCGGTGTGCCAGCACCCTTAAAATAAACCAGCAGATGTAAGATGATGGCAAATTATTGAGACATATTTTAATGTCATATCACTCTTACATAAGATCATACAAGATTCTAAAGAATTCTTATTTTGATTTTTTTGTTTTGATACTATCATGTTTAGGAATATGAATGATACGATGATGTAATATCATTTAAGATTTTTGTTGACCTAGCTTCATGTCGATGTTTAGCAAGAACTTAAATTCAATGTTTCTCTCAAAATCTTACAATATTTATTCAATATCTAAATATTGAAAAATCACACCGATCATATAATATGTAAATTAATTTTGAAAACTCATGTCAGCAGAATATTATTAGTGGCGCTCATAGTTATCATGAATGATTATTACAGACACTAGAACACATTTTAATTTGAGGTCTTACAGTGAAACTATGAACTGGCAATAGCTCACTAAACACTTCAAATTATAGCAGCTAATAATAATATCAGTATCTGCATTATTTCCTTTGTCAGTCTCGCGTAGCCAGACTCTTTACCAACCGCTACAAGGGAAAAGTGTCTGGTAGACGGACATTGAGCAGTTCGTTCAGTTCCCCTCACTATTTAGGGAGACCACAAACAATAGGTGACGTAATATCCTGTGACGTAATATCCTGTAATGTAAGACTGCTCAAACTTTTGCGCGTAGAATTTCTGTGCACAACTCTCCAGCAGCGTGTCAAAACTTATCCTTTAGGTGATGCCATTAGTTATGCTAAGCAGTGACTTGGACTAGCCTTTTTAAAATATCTGCAGTTGGAAGTTTCGCTTAGCAGTAAGATACAGTTGTCGCTTTGTGCACGGGCCATTGTGTAGACCACCATGGTACCTTAGGTTTTTGTCATGCTTAAAGGTGAATAATGCTAGCCAAGAATCAATACCAGTGCCATTATAATATTTTAACCAGCAGCATTTCTCAGCATAGTTTTGCATAAGCAACAATTCTCTAGGCAGAACAATTCACACGCCTGAAAATATTTAACGATTTACACCCACACTAGTTGAACCCCACAGTCAACCACTTGCTGACTAAGCAAGAACAAACTGCTCAATGTCAGTCTACCGGAACCTTTTCCCGCGCATAGCTTATTCTTAGACTGCTCCGAAATAATTGACTGCTTGGCGCCTGTGTCTATTTCCATTGTGAATGGTCTACCTTCGACTTCCAGTGTAGTAAGGTTTAGATTTTGCAGTAGAATACTTGTTCCTGCCGTCCAATGCGGCCAACCTTGCCGCAGCCTTGCAAGTGGCTGTCTTGAACTTGCATGCCGCTGGTCCCAATTTTCCAGCTTTTTCTTCCGATTATGAGAATTTCCTTTATCATGTGCAACATTTCAGACTGGGACGCTGCTCCTTTTGCCTGACTTTGGTATAGCCATCTGCTCTCGGATGCTCGTTCCAATGATTGTGCCAGCTCGAAAGCCTTCTTGAATGTCAGATCCTTCTGAACGAGTAACTGTCTCGAATGTTGGATTCCTGGTCTTCTATGAGGAGCCGATCTTTGAACATCTTGCTTAGTGAACCTTCATTATTGCAAAATTCTGCCCGTCTCAATACTGCTACACACTCCTTGGCACCGTCTCCAGGCTTTTGGCACCGTTGGTTACATTTTTGTCATTCCACAAACTCCGAAGGTGTTGGATTGAGGTGCATCTTCATAATTGACAAGGTCCCTCCTCCCGTTTCTCAAAACTCTTCGTTTTGCCGATTTGTGCAGTCAATCTCGTGCCAATGCAACAACTTGTCAATTAAAATATTATTTCTCAATTGTAATTAACTCTACGTTAATTCAAAGATCTAATAGTTGACAACAACAACTAGCTCAATGGCCATATTCGTTATACAACATAACTAAAACATCAAGTGACTTATATTAGTAGATAGACAAAAAACCGCAATGGCAGTTAAGCAAATAAAATGATCACAGTCTTGAGGTTAAGACGGATACTATTTTTCATTACAGCCAGTTTCACTGTGGAAAAATGAATAGCTCAGTCTGTTGTCACACTTTGTAATAACAAGAATTGTTTTGGTAAGATTCAAAGTTTTTTTTTCTCCTGCACTTGTTGTCATTAAACCTAATCATCAATTCTCAAAAGAACATAAAACCTTGGTTGTGATTGACTAATCTCGGTATCCAGACCCTTTACCAATCGCTGGCCTTGCTAACGGCTGTTTGCAATTTATTTGGAGGACATACCTGGTTCATCAGTAGAAGACCATATTAAAACAACATTGGAGATGGTGGTACTAGCGAGGTTGAACAATGCTGCATTGAAGCTAAAGAACACAAGGGTCTGTTCATAGCATAGTCAGTTGTTTATCTTGGATATGTGATTGATATGAATGTTTTGCATGCAATACCAGATAAAGTGAAAGCCATACTAGATGTACCCCAGCCAACTAATGTCCTAGAATTGAAGTCTTACTTTGGTTTTACTTAATTATTATCGAAAATTTATGGAAAATTTTTACAAAATTTATCAACAATCTTACATCACTTATATTCCTTGCAACAGAAAAATCTGCAACTTGAAATTGGTCAATAATACATAAGGAAGCATTTGCTGCTTCATAAAACTCATGACTTCGTCTCAGTTATTAGTGCATTTTGATCCAGAAAAAGAATAAACACTATCCTGCGATCATAGCGTATGGCTGCGGAACTGAAAAGCCTATTGGATTTGCCACTAAAACCCTCACAGCAGCAGGAAAGAACCACTCTTAAATTGAGCGTGAAGGTTTAGCATGTGTGTTTGGGGTAATAAAATTCATTCTTATCTCTATGGGCGCAAGTTCAGTAACTCCTCAAGCTTCTGGAAGAATTCAAAGATGGGCACTCACCATGAGCATGTATGAATATTCATTGATTTTTAAGCGTATTGCTGAGCATAGTAATGCTGACACAATGAGCTGTTTACATCTACTGGAGAAGATACATGAAGTACCGAAGCCAGCAGAAGTTGTTCTTGTCATGAAAAAGTTGGAGGCTATAACAACCAAACATATCAAAGCTTGGTCCAGAATCAATCCAAATATTTCTCCTAGAATTTGTATGTACGGGTTGGCCCATGAAACAGATGATGTTAAGGGTGCAATACCGCTTGAAACCACAGCGATAAAGAGTTATGCTATGCCTTTATTTCTCGTTTTCTGTTCAGTGTAAACTTACTTTGTTGTTAAAGTTGAAATAGACCAACTGACAGCTCTCATAAATCAATCTGCTTTGGTGTCTTTGGTGAGCATTCTTTGTTCCCATACGTTTTAGAGCAATCCCCCAAAAAATTTCAAAATGAATACTTTTTACAACTAGTTTTCCATTTTTTACAACCTTTGTCATAAAATATCTAGTAGCCTACAGAGAATACTAAACTAAGGAATGCATACATTTCAGAAATGTTCACAACAGCTCCTGCTACGTTCGCCAAATGTTCTGTACAACGGCCGCTGCAAAGCTGACGTAGTGTTTACACGACGACCAGGTCAGCTCCTTCAGCCGAATATGAGTTGCTCAAAATGACGTCCAAACTCTGAAGGCTAGGATGCTTCTTCGTGAAACAAGTGATGCTTGAGTCACCCAACTAAGAAAACAGAAGGTGGACTTACGTTGAAAAAGCCTATGGAGAAACTAGAAGTTTTGAATGTGTTTTGGTTTTTTTGCACTCTGTGGATTAGAAACTATTGATAAAGTATCATTAGACTCCAAAGACAACTAATCACTGTATTCTTAAATTATTTACCACACTTGTACTATACTTTCAGTGACATGTATTATAAACAATTCACGTGAAGCTTATCATAAAAAAATGTCTTCAATTAATAAAGAACACAATTATCTCATATATTTTTTTGATTTGATGAGAAAAAGTGAGTTGGAAATTCATTAAGTTAGTATATTCCGAGTAATTTGTTATCATGACATTTAGCTATTTTCAGTTAAATAATTAAACATTGTGTATGTTCTATTACAAGTACAATACAAGTCTAATTATTTACTTCATTATAAATATTGCAATGCTAGGAGTTCAGGATGACACTGAAGAATTAATAACAAGTTTTAAAGGTAATTTCATAGAATCAAACTATTTTTTTAATTATTCATCATTCTTGGGAAAACAATTACTTTTATGGTGATTTTATTTTGTTAGTCTTAACAGCCAATAATGTTTAATTAAAACTGAATGCAACATTATTTTCAAATGTTTTAAGCTGCTTTCAAACCTTATTCTGATAGTTGTAACAGTAAACCAAACATCATGTAATTCACATTTTCTATCTTATATATGGAGCATGCCACATGTGGAAGTTAGTAATTGTGCATTGCGATTCATTTATTCATTTTGCACAATTTCACATCTTATTTTGATTGATAGATGCTACCACTACCAAGTTATGCTCTTTGGTCTATAACATCTAAACTATAAGAACTCTAACTTATAGTAAAAATTCAAATTAAGATTCTACACCTCAGAAAATCCTAAAAGTTAGAAGTTCTAAACTGGTATTATTAATCCTTCCTTGAGAGGTCTAAATTTTAATTTTTGTAGTATACTGTCACCTGTCCACACCTGTTGTTTTTATATAAGTATTATTATATATATCAAGAGTTGGTTAAACTATTAATACTTACTTCAGATCTATACTCAGAATACCTGATTCTTAGCCTTCATGAATTAGATGATCAATTAAAACCACAAGCTACAATGCTATTGTGGATGTTATAACTCAGCAGATACCACTCCAACAATCACTACCAGCTGCCGTATTCAACTATAGTAATACTAACTATCAAATATGAAGCCTGTGACTATAGTGGACTAATACCATTATTTGAATTTATAATTGATTACATGTAGTGACACTATATTTCTCACTTTTAACATTGTCATCACATCATAATTCAAAAGTTATGGTGATATTTTCGTTGCACAGAATTTGATGAAAACACAATTGAAGCAAGGCCACACCACAAAGGAAACAAAAGTATGTGACTGAGTGTCTTACTATTAGTATTGAGTACCATCAGCCATACTTAACTATAAGTACATTGTGAGTACTGCTTGTGAGAATAATTACTTAAGTATAGCTGCAATTTTAGCATGTAGCAAATATTAGATTGTTCAAATAATTAACACCTTACATGTCTAGGAGGTAATTTATGTTATTCTGGAGCAGGAAGCGAGCGAAGCTGACTATCAGTCGTGTTCAATTGAGATTTTAGATAAATATATAATGTATACGTAAGTCCAAATATTTCGCCTGCGCTTCTAATTACGTAAGTTAGGTAAAGCGTTCACAGTTCCAGTATTTTTCAATTAACGAGCACGGAGGAATCCTGCTGCACTGCCTTACCAACTCTGTTTCAGCCAAAACGTTTATAGCTACTCTCTTCTTGAAACAATTGTGAACTCTTAGTCAAGCTGAGCTTCTTTGCCACTGCTTTATAAGTTTATTCAGGTAATTCTGTTATTGTTAACTCTTCATTCCTAATCAGTTAGATGTAATTTCTGTCCTATTTTTCTGTAAAAAGAGTCTGCTCGCTCGCCGAGCGCACCACTAGTTACATAATTATAATTGACGAGCGAGTGTAGCGAGTGAGACAAAGGGGTAACACAATTGAAAATCGGGGATGTTCGTTTATTTATTTGTATATGTTTGGACGTGCGCATGTCATTTTGTACTTTGACCCATAGCTATGTGGTCGACCGCGTCCCAAATTGCACTAAACAGACTCTGATTTATCGATCAGTGCCCTTATCACCCTAGAAATTGAATTGTTTACCGTTTTGAATTCTTTTGGGGTGCAGTTATAACTTGAAAACTTAAGGGACTTCCATTTCTATTCGAGTTAGTGGCGGTGGTAAGTCTATGCGCTCTTTGTCGTGGTTATAAGCCCTGCACAACAAAATTTACTTGAAAATACATTGTCCGCTAGACTACTGCGAAGGTAAGTCTATGTAGGTGCATCTCCAGTTGTGTCGAAGCATTGTGTGGTATAACCACTACTTAGCTAAAGAATATCACAAAGAAAACTTTTAAATAAGGTGTATAATTTTGTTGTTGTTTTTTCCCCTTCAATTCAAGCAGTTGCAGTGAGTTGTTACTATGGCACTGAAATACCTTTACCGTGTATGCGAAATAAAAAAAACTGGACCTTATTTTCAGTAGCTTCAGTGTTAGAAGTCAAAATCATTCATATAAAAATAGTATAGTCTTTAGGCTCGCTCTCCATTTGTGCTCAAGCACATCACTATTCATTATACTTATTTAAAATATCCATCTTCATTTCATCATACTCACCTCTTTTACTAGTTATGTTTATTTTAATATCAACTGTACAATTTTGCCTCTATTATTATGCTGTTTAAGGGAAAAAATATACCTTTCTAGGGAAATAAGCAAATAAATTGCTACAAAATTAGAAATATTTCACTTTTTATTAATCAGTAGTAAGAAAATAGATTTAAGTAATTACGATTAAACTGACTTTTATATTGAGCCACAGGAATGTCATTTTCATTTTTATTGTATTTGTGTAGAATTAAAGAAAAAGAAGAAAAAAGAAAGAAAATCTTCTAGTAGTTATGCTGCTGTGCTTAAACCTTTCCATTCAATATTTTACCATTTAATAATTTTTAATGCTTATATTCCATATTTATAAAAAGCCTATGATATCATAATAACATTCATGCATATAAGATGTATTTTCATTAAATGTGACCGTCTGCGTGAAAACCGGGCACAACGCGGCGTGCTTAAATATCGAGAAAAGATCGATCGATTTCTTAAAAATGTATTGTTTCAAGCCAGCGGAAGGGAACGGTTAGGTCTATTATAGCGGGAACGACTTAAGCTACGACGATAAAACATGGAGAGCTCAATATCTGGATGCCGACAACTCCGTAAGTGCAAAAAAAAATTTTTCGAAGGGTGCCACGTTGCGCCTGGTTTTCCTATAGATGGTCACAAATATATATCAAGTTTAACAGCACTATATTTTTTGGGAGTGTACATTAATATATAAAAACTGTATCATGTTTCATCCTTAGTTTAAAATATTATAATATTCTTTAGTCACAATGTATATCAGTAATAAACACCATCTGCTATTGGAGGCATTATCTCATGGGGCAAGACCCTTCACCAATAATACAAAGTGAGAAAAGGGTTCTGGTAAAGTGAGGGGGTGGGGGAAGGGGGTTTGCGCTGTACAGGATCCACGAATTTCTGGGGAAAATGCGGTGTTAATAGTAGCACCACAAATAGTGAATTAGAATTGCTCTGCTCTCACAGTTCATGTTTAACTGGCTCTGTTTAACTATGGCCAGTTGTTGTTTATTATATTGTGTAGAAGTATTCCAATTCTGCTATCTGCTATTTTATGACATATCACAAAGCCTACACAAGTAATTGTCTCTATGGATTTCCTATACTTCATCCAAGGTCATTCCCAACTTCTTTTCAGCTTCATTCTCCAAGATAAATAAGCCACTTCTGTTGAAAGAACCATACAAGTTACTTCTGCATAAATAACAACTCTTCATAGTTAAATGGAGCCAGTTAAACAGCGAACTGTGAGAGCAAGGCTTCTATTTTGTGTTTTGTGGTAATTTGGTGCTCGCAGCTAGTTCCACTGGAAGTCCTGTGTTATGTACAGCACATTCCCCTCACCTGACCTGACCCTTTTGGCTTGCCTATCACAAGGACAAGCCTGTTATCAGGATCATCCATGACTTGCTTTGCCTTCATGAGTGAAGCTCGACGTCCAATGAAGGTATTATTAACTCTTGACTCTTCAAAATTAATGAAGAATGCTGGGCTGCAGCTATTGTTTCTAGCTTTTTAAGTAAAGGGTCTGGCCCCGCTAGACTGCGGTGGGCATCTCCTAACTGGAGATGATTAATATCTAAAGTATCAACATCACTCTCTCCCATAATTTCCCAGTCTATATAATTATGTGACCGTCTACAGGAAAATCGGGCACAACGCGGCCCCGACGAAAAAATTTTTTTTTTCACTTACACACTCCTTGGCAAGCAGATATTAAGCTCTCCAAGTTTTATCGCCGTAGCTTTAGCCATTCCCGCTATATATCACCTAACCGTTCCCTTCGTTAGGCTTATTTAATACAATTTTAAGAACTAAATCGATATTTTGCTTTGTGCCCGATTTTCCCACAGACGGTCACATATACAATGTCCCATAATTATAACAAATAGTATTAAACTAACCACACAATTCAAAATACTAAATATAGAGTAGATTAAGACTCAAGAAAGTAAAAATCTCAAAAAAAGCAGGAATTAACTTGGCAATTTCGAAGCACAATGACAAAGTCTAAATTATTTCTAAATTTATTGTTCTAATGTTTAATTTTCTTATTTGAATTCATTATTTAACAAGAGTTGAATAAGCATATAGCTAATTTAATGATTTTTTACATATTTATAATGACATAAATTTAACTTGTAATTAAGTCTGTATGACTAGTATATAAGAACTAAATAGTAGGAACCATCGAAAGAAATTAAGCTGTGAATAATATTTGAAACCAGAAAATTCATCTGCAAAACAGAACAATAATAATTACTATTTTTCATTTCTATGTCTGGATACTTTATTCAATATAATGTTCTATTAAATCATTATTATTCATATTTGAAGTAATCACACCTTCACAGATACTTTTGTCCATATCAGAATGTCTGATTCCAACTTCCAAACTAGACATGAAGGTTTCAATATTTCTTACATTTCTTTTAGAAGAATCATGTTTCCAGACTATGGGATTGGTTAGATACACTCAATAATGCATTTTAGTGATGCATTGGAAGAATTCTTTACAATGTGTGATTGAAAGAAGATTTTCATTATTATTACTAATAATGTGTTCATTTAATTTCTGTATTATTAAATAGACACTTTCCCTCATTAATTTTAATACATTCAATCTTTTTTGACATGGATAGACTAATTTTATTTGGGGAGGACTTAGAAGTTACTTCAAAATTAAGGGTGGGTGGGATGGAGATTGGTGTGTGTGTGTGGGGGGAGGGGTTGGTGGAGGTGGCACTACATGCCAAATTCTAACATATTCTCATGAAAACCAATTTAAGTCTCAAAGAAAAAATTTAGAATTTATATGCATTAAGCCAATTAAAATTTCAAAATCAGTGATTGATGGAAAATGAATTATCTAAAAGTTTAAAAATGATTATGTTCATTTAAATTTGTTCCACAAACAATTCCTTTCCATGAATCTATTAGCAATGTCCTGTTAATCTCTTTTTAACTTAATTGTATTGTTGGTACTGATCATTGTGATAAACAGCTAATTTTTATTGTTTTGCAAATTCAATTGAATTCATGAGCCAGTTCTGTGGTCGACCCCGACCTAAACTTCACTAAACAGAATCGTCTGTTTATCGATCAGTACCCATATCACCCTAGAATACCGTTTTGAATTCTTTTACGGGTGCAGTTAAAACGTGAAAACTTACGGGACTTCCATTTCTATTCGAGTTAGTGGCAGTGGTAAGTCAATGTGCTCTTTGGCATGGTTATAAGCCGTATGCAACAGTATTTACATTGTCCACTAGACTAACCGCCTAGGTAAGTCTTGTGTAGGTGTATGTCCAGTTGTGTCAAAGCATTGTGCTTTACAGCCACTATTTAGCTAAAGAATATCACAAAGAAAACGTTTAAATAGCGTATATTGTTTTGTTGTTGTTGTTTTCCTTCAATTAAAACAGTTGCAGCGAGTTGTTACTATGGTACTGAAATCCCTTTACAGTGTATGCCTAATTTAAAAACTCTACCTTATTTTCAGTTGCTTCAGTGTTGGAAGTCAAAATCATTCATATAAAAATAGTATAGTCTTTAGGCTCCCTCGCCATTTGTGCTCAAGCACATCACTAGTTTTATTATTCTCTAGTTGGCGAGCGAGCGTAGCGAGCGAGACACTTACAGGGGTAACACAATCGAAAATCTGGGATGTTTGTTTATTTATTTATTTATTTATATAAATGGACGTACGCATGTCATTTTGTACTTTGACCCTCGCGTTTATGTGTTAGTTATGTGGTCGACCCCGTCCCAAATTGCACTAAACAGAATCCTCTGATTTATCAATCAGTACCCGTATCACCCTAGAAATTGAATTGTTTACCGTTTGAATTCTTTTGGGGTGCAGTTTTTCTATTCGACGAGTTAGTGGCGGTGGTAAGCCAATGCGCTCTTTGTCGTGGTTATAAGCCGCGCGCAACAGTTTTTACTTGAAAATACATTGTCCACTAGACTACTGCGAAGGTAAGTCTGTGTAGGTGCATGTCCAGTTGTGTCAAAGCATTGTGTGTTACAACCACTACTTAGCTAAAGAATATCACAAAGAAAACTTTTAAATAACGTGTATTGTTTTGTTGTTGTTTTTTTTTCCTTCAAGCAGTTGCAGAGAGTTGTTACTATGGCACTGAAATCCCTTTACCGTGTATGCTAAATTAAAAAACTGGACCTTATTTTCAGTAGCTTCAGTGTTAGAAGTCAAAATCATTCATATAAAAATAGTATAGTCTTTAGGCTCGCTCGCCATTTGTACTCAAGCACATCACTAGTATAATGATAAAATAATACGCTTGTGTGTCAGTAACGACGACGACGACGACCTGCGGTGGTGTGTGTGTATTCATGAATAATTCATGACCTTTGTACGGTTTGGGAAAGCGTCATCACATTATGATAGGTAAAATGTCGTCACATGCAGTACAAGAGGTGCAGATATTCTGAAGGCGGCGCAAGCTTAAAAAAGGAAGGCGGAAGTACGGAAGAGAAGGTAAAAGGCGATTAATCCTAACTGAAAAGCAGGTGGAATCAGCAAGGAAGACGGTAAATGGAAGGGAAGAGCAGGCAAATAGGATAGTTTTCAAAAGAAGGCTGAAGTACGAAATAGATAACAAAAGTTAACAAGGTAACCTTAACAAACGGTAGAAAATGATAACTGAGCTAGATAACTTGTGCTACTGCATTCTTACTTTGCAAATACATCAAGCACCACTATGTATTGGGGTACTTGCTAGCGAACATAAATATGAAACATCAAGATAGTAAAATTCACTAGTGATTGCAGGAACTGAACTAATTTGAAGGTGTTTCAACCAACTAAATGAATGTCACCTAACCACATTTTGTTGACAAAAAAAATATTACAGTGAATTATATAGTTCTTTTAAAAAATATATCATATGATTGCTGCTTGTGAAGGTTGCACTCACACTGACAAGATGGTGTCTTCATACTCCATTCTCCATTAGGTAAGCACAGAGAAATATAGCTCCCCCTTAACTTAAAATCTTTGTTGCATTTAAATGAAGCAATACCACCAGTTTTGGTACTGGAGTAATAAACTTTTCCATTAGGAACAGTGGTATCAGAACATTTAACTTCCTTTTTACCTTTAAAAATACAACTTCAAAAGTGAAATCACTATAATGATTACATATGCAAGAATCATTCTGTTTATTAAGTGATTCTTGTTAAATTTACAAGTATTGAAATTCTAGTTACGTATTTAAAACAATCATTCTAATCATAAGATATAGTTTGCTGTATAACAACTTTTTTTATTTATAAGTGTCTCTTTCATTGACTTGAACTTATATTTTGTTTCATAATGATAATTAAATAATTTCATAATTATTCAATTTACCTAATCTACGATGAAATAATGAACTGTGTGAACCATCAGCACTACAGTAAGTAACTTCTAACAGTTTCAAAAACCTTTGACCAATAGCAGATTTCATAAATCCCTAACTAAATACAAATCAAATCAACTGAAAAATATACATGGAAGTTGTGCAGGAATGCTTCCACCATGCAAGACCTCAATTGGATCAGTAATAAGTCTTTTATCAATCTTATCCAATACAAAGTACATGTAATTTTAATTGAGTAATAAATGTTCAAGGTTGTTCAGTTTGCATTATTACAATAATGAACAAATTCATTACACTGATTAAAGCTTTATTAATGTAAACTTTCTAGGTATCCCCTTATAGCTTAAAAGTTATCAAAATCATACTGCTTGTTGCATTTACTATTACTATTACACCCACTATTCAATTGTTATATTATCAGTGACAGTTGGCTGTCTAGCAAAGGGATTGTAACACAAACACTACACACTTATTGAAGATGTTATTTATATTATGTCCATTGAAATAGTTCACAACGGTGTATAGTTGTTGGCCCTCAGCGTGCATGCATGAGAGGGCTATAGTAGTCTGTCTGTCTGTCTGTCTGTCTGTCTGTCTGTCTGTCTGTCTGTATGTCTGTCTGTCTGTCTGTCTGTCTGTCGGTTGGTCTGTCTGTCTGTCGATCTGTCTGTCAGTCTGTCTGTCGATCTGTCAATCTGTTGGTCTGTCTGTCGGTCTGTCGGTCTGTCTGTCTGTCTGTCTGTCTGTCTGTCTCTCTGTTTGTCAATGCTATAACCCACGAAGGCATGTTACAAAGGGATAGCTTGTTATCATTATGGACATGGTGTGCAAATGTCAAATTAAATATAAGTTTGTAATAACTTTTATCTACTTTTACCATTACTCTAGCACCTAATATTATTTCAAAAAATCTCAAATATCATTTTCATCATCTTTTAGTATATGGAATGGAAGAGTCAATTGAATATGATATAATAAAAAAAACTTACTCCGTACTTGTAGAATTGCTCTAGCATTAAATATTTCTAAACCACTCATGTATCCTATACAATAATAAAAGCCACTGTCTTTTGAGGATACATTCTTAATATGCAGTACAGTATTCGTACCAATCTGATTATGTTTGAAGTACCACTTGATACTCTCAGAAGTATATGTCATGCAGTTAAAAGCTACATTTTTATTCTGCGTTACTTTTTGATAAGCTGGATGGATTCTGTTCTGCTCTGTAACATAATTTTATCAAGTAATACCCAAAGATATATGCAAAATGAATGCTTGATTATTATTTTGAGCACAAAATCATACTTGCTAATACTTGTTAGCTTGAATATCCTAGTTCTAATTACAAATGATCTTGATGAATAAAACAATTACACACATGATCAACATGAAAAAGTCATACTAGCTAATTTTTAAATTACCAGCAATTATGACATTACACTAAACTAAAATGTTCCATGCAGTTATGTTAATCGTCGATAATGTTTGGTAATAAGATGAAATCAATTCAAATTTTTATGTGTCCTTGGACTTCCTTTTGCAAAATGTACTAGTTTTGTTAATCTTACCAAAACAGATGCATAACTATATAACTATTCAGGAACTAATTTACAAACATTGTAATAGGCATACTTTTGTTATATATATATATATAATATATATAATATATATATAATATATAATATATATATATAATATATATATTATATATATAATATATATATATATAATATATATATATATAATATATATACAAACACTCACCATAAACTATCAACCTAACAATATCAAGGAATGCTCTTTCTTGGTTTTCAATACAGTAACAGTAGTAAAGTCCAGCGTGATAACTTTGAACATTATCAATTATTAAACTATGCTCGTCATTTATCATACGTGTCAATTTTTTGGTTCTACTATCTCGGAAAAACCAAATTATTTTAGGTGCTAGAGTGGAACATCTAAATTCTACCTTATTATCCTCATCTACCTCTAAACATTTTGGCTTAATCATATTCTTTTTCTCTAAAATATAGAAGGCAATGATAATACATCTGTAACTTTAGTTTTGCCAATGACATGTACATAATTCTGTAGTAACCTCCCACAAATACAATATGCTTGTCTACTCACAACAAGTTTATAATATTGAAAGCATTTCAGTATACGAACAAATGACAAAATGCTATTAATTACACACTTTATTGTTGTCTATACCTCCAACAAAGAGATTAGATTCAGGTGAAAGTTTTTCCACTGTACGTTGCTTTAAAATTCCGTAACATTTATATGTACCGCTGTCCTTAACTGCTGCTTTCTCAAAAATAATGCTATCAGTAGTGTAATAATTATGGCCTTCAATTCTGGCATCATTTTTATACCAGAAATGATCACTTAGAGTATAACAAGATATTGAAACATTGCTACCAGAATAAGCTACAGTGTATTTTGGATCAATAGTACCAATCAAGTTACCAGCTGTAACAAAAAATGTTGGTTAAAATTAGATTGTGTTGCTTAATAAAACTGGTAATAGTCTATACAGCTACAGCTAGGGCAATATAAAATTAAAACCAAATTTTCAATAAATTATGCTGCTGCCATGTCAAGAAGTACTACATATAGTAAGATGTTATTAAATAAATCAGTATCAACTTTAATGTTACAATAAAAAAGTGAGAAAACAGGTATATACCACTGTTTTTGTTCCAAGTATATATAAACAACTATAAAATGACGTTGCTGTCCTACCAAAATTTAGCTAGAATAATTATTATTAAAGGTCCATACTTAAAATACTTAGCACAAGAGCATGCAGGCACTGGAGGATTGGTTACAATATGCAAAAATCATAATGCATAATTTATCTTACATTGACATTGTTAAGCAGAAGAATTTCTGCATTAAATGTTACTTGAATACTAATCCTTACCAATTCATCAATTATATTTATTGTCCGAGTGATACTATCACTTCAGAAAATATACTGAAGTATTGTATTATCAAATATATTAAAAATTTGATATTCAATAATAATAACTTTTAACTTACGATATACAATCAAATTAACTTTAGAAAGAAAGTGTATTGATAGATCTTCATCAAAACCATAACAAAAGTAATAACCAGCTTGAGACATTTGAACACTTACTAATTCTAAAGTTCTATCTGCATTTAATGTGTGGCTGTCTGATATGGAAGGAGTTTTACTATATTTCCACTCAGCATGCGCATCTGTGTTACACATAAACTGTATGCTTTGATGCTCCACTGCTTTAAACTTGTTACCAGGACTAATGTAGCTGTCATTCAGAACTACAAACATATTTATGTATAAATATGCATAATTTGATAAGATCAATTACTGTTTAGCTAAACGGAATAAGAAAGTTACAAAAATGCCATAATTGCCTATTAGTATAGTATATTTTACTCCTGCAAACATATTTGCTGCCATAGTGGCTGTACAAATCTTGCTACATACAAAATGCTTTCATTTGCATGTCATTCAAACGCTGTTTGTTTGTTTTTGGTAGGTGCTTATATGTTTAGAAGTATGCTTGTGTATTGAGTATTTGCTACTTAGTGTGTGTTATTAGTGTGTGTACTTAATGCTACATGATTGTCTAGAATGTGTGTGCTTGCATGTCGAGCATGTGTATATAGTACAATGTGTTACACGTTTTATAGTATGAAGAGTACATGTGCAACATGCTTGTCTAGTATGTGTGAGCTTGCATGATATGTGTTATGTGTTAATTATTATGTAGAGCAATGTGCTACAATGGTTATATCATTTACCTACATAATAAACTTCACTCCTGGACCAAAAGGTATTTCCTTTTTTTGTTGTTCCTTTGCATATATAGTAACCTTCAGTTGTTCTATCCACACTAGGAATATGCAAATGATTTCCTTTTGCAAAAATATTGTAATCATTTCTGTACCAATATGTGTTTGTCATCGATGTGCATGTAATGTTTACAGAACTACCTATCTTTACTCTTTGAAGTTTGGGATATATATAATCTGGATCTTTGTAAGAATCACATAATGAGACAAGCAATTATGTGAAACATATAAGTGTTTATCTATAAAAGCAGTTATGAGTGATAACAGCAATCTACATATGTGCATATAAAATATCCTTAAATTACATCAGCATACTCACATATTATATATATTTTTTAAATACAATAATGTTTAGATCTAAACTTACCATACACTCTTACAGTGGCTACAGACATCTCATATGTTGATCGTTTCCTGCTATAAGTATAACAGAAATAATTTCCATTTTCTTCTGACTGTAAATTCTCTAAGTACAGATTTCCTTGAATTTGGAAAGGTTTCGATTTGGGAGTCCTTTTGAATTGTTCAAAGAACCACATGGTGGTTTCTCCTTTATTATCACAAGTTATTTTTGCATTACCATTTACTTCAACCTCTACTAATACAGGCTGTATTTTTGTGCCAAAATCTAAGCAAAAAAATTACACTGATTAAAATGAACATTACTTCTACATGGGATATATCAACACTTCCATAATTGATACCATAAGATGTAAGAACAAATCATAATAATTTACAATTACAACTTAGTGAAAAGTGGCAAAGAGAAAAAGAAAAGTGGATTTCCTAATTGATTATACTAAATATCTATCCTATTACCACATAGGAGACAATGACATTTTGATAGAAATCAAGTAGGACTTAATATATCTCATGCAGAGATGATAGGATTAAACAATTAAAAAAATAAATGAAATACGTACACATTATATTATATCAACTCAAATGAAAGGAAGTAATATTTGTATGAGCTTGCTAAACAAAATGTTCTATTCAAGCTTTACAGCTTGGCATATTGACCATGCCTGAATTATTTCCTCTCATCTAAAATGAGATCGTAAGAGTAAGATTGGTGTACACAAACAAAGCAGAATGTATGATGCTCTTATATGAATTTTTGTAACTGTATTGAACAACGAAGCAATTAAAGCAAAATGCTATTTGAACAGGTGGTTGGTATCTATTGAGTGCTTTACCACAAAGCTAACAAATTTAGGTTCACCTATTAATTGTCCTACAATTCTAATTTAATGTCATCTTGCTCAACAATACCAACACAAAAAGTCAGTGATATTACAAAGTGAATCTCATGGAGGCATTGATAATTGTGTTGAAAGGATTGACATAATGATGTAAAGGTCATGTGAAGTATGTATAATTGCCACACATTGTAATTAGATAATTTATAGTTGTATTCAAAGATAATTTTAAAATATCGTTTAATAAAGCTCTTAGTATCTGAACACAAGTATTCACTAAAATTCACCGCATGAAAAGTGTCCATTTGACAACCATAAAAAAATTGTAAACTAGTGTATAAATCAGTTGATAACTAGGTTGATCACTTCTACAGCCTTGTCAACTTTTTGTGAACTCTAATTATCAGCACACTTTACAAATTTTTTTATGGTAGTAAATGGACTCTTTTCAGGCAGTGATTACAGCTTTCTTGTTATAAAAAATATTATTATGATGCTGATGATATCTGTTAATACCTGCCACTAATAAGTTTGATGACACTTCAAATTTATTGCTCTCTTTTACTCCTGAACAATAGTATGTTCCTGCATGTTTTCCTGAGATTTGTGGGATGAAAACATAATCAAGTGGGATAGAAGACATGTCTATTTCATGTCTATCCATTTTCCAAGTAGTGGAATTTTCACTGTAGCACATTATAGCAGTGTATGTGTTGGTATAGGCTACTTGATATAAGGGATATATTTTTTCTTGGTTTTTAAAATCTGTATAAAGTACCGAGTAATATTTAATTTAGACCCATAAAGTTTTGTGTTGTACTATACCTTATTATAAGACTAGAATTAAAATTGATCTAATTGATTAGGTATATACAATTTCTGAAATGCTCTTATGTGATTGTTTACAACCTTCTCTCTAAAATTATATAAAACCGATCTTTTTCTAATTGTAGAGGATCATTGCTATGAGTATCAACCTGAATGAGAATATATTAGCTTAACAACACATAGTTTAATTGTTAAAGAATGTTTCGGTCCTGTGGACCTTATTCAGCTATAATGAAAAGTAAGAGTTTACACAATGATCTGGTTAAGTGTGGCAGTGTGGCACGTTTTTGTAATAAAACTTTATGAAAAGTAATTGAAATGAAAAGGAATTAGATGACTGACATTCTATTTAGAATATTATCTTTCAAGGGTGGAAATACTTATCTCAAGAATGTATTGCAGTAGAGTGGAAGAAGCTTAAGGGTTCCTACCTAACATCCTTAATGTTTCTTGTAACAACTATATACCCACACTTTAATGAAGTAGTAGGTATCTGAAGTACAGAAAATCTACCAAAACTGTTGTTTTTGCAATAACATTAATATCTAGATATTGATTTTCTTGATTGCTGCTAAGTCAGCTATCAAATTCAGAGTTTTTATCACATCACTGTAAAAATAATAATATCAGAATTATATAATTGTGTGCAACATTATAAAAATATACTGGCAAGTACCCTACCACACATTGACTATTTTGTGTATGTGGGTGGTCCAAGCCCTCCCACATGAAGAACTTATGAGAGACTTATGTTAGTGATTATGTTGTATCAGTTAGTTATTTATATTGCTGCTATTTTTAGAGTCATGTAGAGTAATGGGAACTGTTGTAAGTGTTGGTTGGTGTCGTACATTTGTGAGTTTGTTTGTGAGTCAGAGCAGGAACTCCGCAGCTTTTTGTGTGACTTTTAGGCGTGGTTTGTGTGTCATATAAATACTTATATTTTCCTGTTCTGATTTCAGTCTTGGTGTGTTCATGCAATACATTGTGTGTTCTATCTTCTTGGTTTAATTAATTTAAATAACACTTCTTGCCAAACCCTCAGGTGGGGTGTACAGCTTAGCTGGGTAGTGTGAAGAGAATTCCCTTGACTCTGTTGGCAGCAACTACTTGCTGTCATCAGGTGCGAGTCTTCGAGCGTTTGAGTTATCGCCCCGACCAGGCCCACAGTGTACTGTTTCAATTTGTTGTGCTATTTGGCCAAAACCTCTTATCTAATCATGTTGCTCTGTATTTATATATATTTTCAACTGTTTCACATCTTTATATTGTATGTATTTTATTACACTTATATGAGTCAGAGTTTAATATGGCAGATTATTTCATGAGCTGACTTACCAGCCCTGTGGCAGTGAAAATATAGCCTGAGAGTGGAATATCTGGCCATATCACTCAGAAGAGTGTAATAAGTGATTTATTCTATGCTAGTTATCTTCACTGCAATAGGATTGGTAACTCAATTTTAAAGTTGGCTGTAAAACACTGACTTTTTATTCAGGGCTTCCCACACCATAAGCTTGACCTGGTTGGGTATGCTTCCCCAAAGAATGAGCTGTAAAAGCATAGAAAACACGTAAGTAGCTAGGCTAGGCCTATTGCTATAACTACTAACAGTCCATGAGCCAGGGGGGCTGACCAGTACCATTTTGAGGGACAAAGACTCATGGTAATTTTTGTGAAGGTATACACTCATAACTGGAGAACATATGATAGCATTCCACACGTGGTAGCTTTTGGGTTTTATTAAACGTTATTGTAACCACACCCATTTTCCCTTCAAAATTGACTTTTCTCACTACATTTCAGCAAGTATTCAGCCAATTGCTTTGAAAATTAGGTAGTGAGGTGTCAGATCCCTGTGAGACATCTCTGCACACCTCACTACAGGTTGTGGTAATCACACCACATCCAGTAACAACTAAATTGAAGCTCAAGTTAACATCAGACTATCACTGGAAAAGGAGAGATGTCTAGCTTTCCACTCTTTGCCCAACAATGTATTATACACAGCTAGATTGAATTGTGCTTTGGATCAGTCTGACAATTTATATTGCTATGCATTACAGACCCTAGTGTTCTACTACAATATGAGTCTATTTGAAGATAAATGTATTATATGTACACAAAAGTCTAAAGAAGATAACGATCATCTACTTTCTCCAAAAAAATACGAATCATGGCTAACATTGCTCGATGCAGCCAGAGTGAGACAATATGCTCCTACCTTGGACATTGCAGGACAACTTGGTGATAAGGAATTTCCAAAACTCTCCTACCATCGAAAGTGCAGGAGCACTTTTACAATGAAGCGAGACCTCAAAAGGAAATCAAGTGAAAGTCGTTGGCATTGAAAAAGTATGTGCAAAGCGCTTGTGCAGGAGAGCCTCCTCAGAGGCAAGGGTATATGCTGCAGTCTGTATTTTAAAAGTGTTCCAGGACACGTGAAAAACTCATACAGGCTGTGCAGTTGAGAGCTGATCAAACATTACGAGAATGTGCCATAAGAAAAGGGGATGAAAAGATCATAGCGGCAACAAGTCAGGATATAGTTGTTGCTGAGGCTCATTACCACAGATCATGCTACAGCAACTATACAAGAGTCAGGCCAGAAAATGAAGGTGAAGGAGGGAAAGAGTAATGTACCATGTATCAAATGATCGAAAGAGAATTATTTGCCAAACTTATTAATTATGTCCACACTGATATCATTCCAAACAAGATAATTATACCGATTACTTAATTGACTGCAAAGCTAGAGTCCTTCGTGCTGGCAACTGGAATAGAGCAATTGTACGATTCGACTAGAAAGCACATCCACAGAAAACTGGTATCTGAGCTAGAGGGTTCGGTGGAAATCTTACCAGATGACAAAGGAAAGCAATTGCTGGTACCAGATAGTTTGACGCTCAGAGATGTTGTGATAGAAACCAGATTTTGAAAAGGGAACTTGTAATTTGGAAGGGGAAGGTGACAGATTTGGATAAGATAATAGATTGGACTGCATTACAGATTCGAGCAGCCATTAAACATCTTCAAGATACTACACTCACGTCTTGGCCATGTCACCCAGATGTTATGGAAACTTTTTCCATACCATCTAAACTGGAACGGTTCCTTGTTGGTCTGCTGACTGGAGATCCAAGTTCCACACAATCAGTCACAAAGGGTCACCACTCTGGTCTCATCATTCAGCCAGGATATGGTATTTGCTGTGACTTATGGACAACACAAGCCACCAAAGTTTTTATTGCTCCCATATGCAGTCAAGACTCTGACTGGAAATGTAAAGCTCATCCAGACATTGAACAAGTTGGGGTATAGTGTATCATATTCCAAGCAAGAGGAAAATGATATAGCTCTGTGTCTCCAGAAGTTAGCAACTGATCTCAACCACAAAGTTGCACTTCCATGTTCCATCAAGCCCCATGTTTTTTTTTCTCTTGCATGGGACAACGTTGATCAGCTCGAGGAAACTCTTAACAGGAAAAGGCACTTCACATAGAGTCAATGGTATTGCAGTCCAAGCCAGATTTTATGGGCCATATTTGCCTATAGCTGATCTTCCTTGCATTGAAAAGAAGAAACAGAGATCTGTCAATGCTGACTATCATGAGCTGGAGGTCTATGTAGCAGGCCCACGTGTAGGCCCACAACCTATCACAACAAATAAAAATGTCCATAAAGCTGAGAAAGCTGGTGCAGTAGCTTGCCAGAAAACTTAGTGTAGATTATTGCCAGGCTTGCAAATCAAAAGAGTGTCAAGCTGTGCCAAGCTGGACTGGGTTCAATATCAGAACCAGAAAGTCCAAATCTCAAAAAACGTTGTTGGATATCTGCCAACCATCAATGCACCAGCCACATAATTAAACACTGTTTTTGTAATCCTCAACCAAAGTGAGTTAATCACGAGAAATCTTTCTTTAGATACAATCATGGTGGTTATGGATCAAGCATTTTTTTGCTAAAACCACAGAGATTGTCTGGAAGCAAAGGATAGATTTTCCAACATTCTTCTTTGGATGGGAACATTCCTCACAATTTGTAATGCTTTGTTCATTGTATGAAAGCACTTTCAAGATGCTGGTCTGAAGGATATTTGCATTAAAGCTGGAATAGTGGCTGAGGGGTCCATCAATGGAGTCATGAGTGGTAAGCACTACAATCGAGCTGTAGGGTCCACAAGGGAATCTATGAAGCCCTGATGAGACTTGTGTGGATGGAGTTTACTCTGTGGGTGAACAATTGACTGTAGTTTAATAATTACATATTTTACCAATGATAATAACTTTAACTCTTGCAAGAAATAACTCATCAGAGGCTTCATATTTTCCATAACAGAAGTAATATCCTTCATGCTTTTTATTAGCAATTATAATGGAATATGTATCTCCACTAAAAATGGAAATAGTTTTGGGGGGTTTTCCCTGTGTATTGTAATACCAAATTGCTTCACCATCAGACTGACAAGTAAGTGTAATTGATTCTCCCACATACTTTTTCACAGATCCTGGTAATATTCTTGAAGAGTCATAATCTAAATCAGATTTTGTAATATACAACAAATTAAGAAAATAACCTGTTATACTACCTGCAACCAGTACTTCTGCTTTTGCAGTGAATACTTGATTGTCTTCCCTGTGTCCTTTACACTCATATGTACCAGCATCGCTATATTTGGCATATAAAATTGTTAATTTATTACTAATTGTCCTATCTGGGCCTTTAGAAAGAATTTTGCCATTTTTTTTCCATCTAACACTAGATGAGCTGTAACAGTTAATCGTGATCTCCTGCCACAATATAACTACTTGTTGTTCAGGGTGAACATTACCATACATTGTTGAAGTAGAAAGAAAATTTATTGCTATGTATTATGCACACAATGACAATTTATCACAATTACTCAGTATGAAACATTTTTGTTAGTTTTCACAAGGATTAAGTCAGGTCAAACCAGTGATGGCCAACCACAAATTAATTTCTTGTCAAATCATAATTGTGGAGTTATTAACTGACATGCTACAAGAGTACTCCTATACATTCATGAATTACTTCAATATCTATTAAAGAATAACATTTCAATCATTTTTTTTATTGAAAAGAGAAAAGAAAATAATACTATAATAAAAAATTCTTACTTAAAAGAATTAGTTGAAGACTTCCACTGGGGTTTATCCAGTTTATATTGGAACTATACATCATATTTAAATTTCAACCCTAAGAGGGGAAAAACAATCATTACCAGTATTAGGTCATTTCACTAAAACTTGTTTTCTTAAGCTCAGATATAACGGTACATAAAGTATTCACCACAGTAGCGTGCTCAGGTTAGGGATAAATAATTACGTAATTAGTGGTACCCAATACCATTACAAACGCTAGGAGCGCTAGCGCGAATAGGTTAAGATAATTAATATGTCTGGCAGTCACACGTTTTAGTTGCAACTAGGTAAAGGAAGCTATTTTCTGGAAGTAAACGTAGCATTTCTTAAGTAACGCCCCCCCCCTTGCCACTCTAGCAAAGGATTTCTAACCGTCCCAGGTAGGTTTGTTTGGTAGTTTCATTGGTTGCTTTGGGTAACAACTGGTGAAATTAATTTCCCCAGCGGGTCTGGCGTTCCCAGGAAGACTGCTGATTACATTCATTGGGTACATATCGGCAGTAGAATACTACTCAAATGTAGTATTCTCCTTTCTTCCCCGTACTAGTCTGCTGATTACATTCATTGGGTACATATCGGCAGTAGAATACTACTCAAATGTAGTATTCTCCTTTCTTCCCCGTACTAGTAAGGGTTCGCACCTTCGGTAACGCAGGAAATGATGCAGTGCTACAAAAACGCAGGAAATGATGCAGTGCTACAAAATTTGCAAAACTACTGGCTTTCGTTTACAGCGTTTTAATCAAATAGGAATTCGTTGTTCGTGTTATAACGTTAAAAACATTTATTGAAGATATTGTTTGGATCGGCATAGTAGCGCTGTGTATACTATTCCTGTGTTTTTATGAAGTAACTATCCAATTCACAAAATTCATTGTAATATGAACTATGTTACAGTTTTTGCACTTGTATATTTATCACTTGGTGAGTTACAAATGTAATGTGATAATTTTAGTGACATTTCATATTCTCTTGTATTAAATATCTCTACTTTAATTAGCTGCAGTCATTACTAAATCTAGGCTTCCATAGCCTGAAGTGAAAATATATCGAGGAGAAAAAGCCTATGGTTGCCATAACAATGCATGTAGTGTTTTCCATCTAACAACTTTCTTTTGGTGTTTGGTGAGTACTCAGTGTGTAATAGTTGACTTGTGCTGTGAAATCTTCTGGTTCTATAAAGTGTGATGACAAGACAATTAACTCGATAACTAGGACATTGAGAGTGCAAACCCTCAGTGTTGTTTAAAAAAATGCAATTTTGCAAAGAGACGTCACTATTGTTGAATAACCAAGTTCTTCAAATTTCAGCTTATGAATATCAATCATAGCTTGTCTAACTAGGACATTTAAATTGGCCTGTTTCAACACTCACCGTAGTTTGCCGTTTTTCTCAAAACTAAGCCGAAATTAAAACAAGTGGCAAATTATAGGGACTTAAATCTCTCGAAGCACAAAAGTCCTCCATTTTCGAGATCCGCTGTTGACAGTGTGAATGAATGAATGAATGACAAACTGAGGAGTACAACACTCTCACGCCTGAGCGCTGAGTGTTAATGAAACACATTTCGACTCCAGAAAGCCACACATTATTTCATTCCAAATTTAGAACTATATCAGAACTATAGCAGGGTTTCATCCAGAAATTTTTGTCTGGGGGGGGGGGTCAAAATTAAAGTGGACTAGGTAATAATTTTAAGTAATAGTTTTTGCTATCTAAATTAATAGATTCCCTAATCTCACAACTAAGCAGAAATACTCTTTTTTGCCCTTGAAAGTACAGCAATCAATTAACCCCATTAGCAACCCCAATAATAAAAAAAAAAGCAAAAAAAATAAAAATACAGAATTGGAAAAGCTTCTGGATTTTTATGGAAAGCCTACCAAAGTTAAATATGATAGAGAGACATTTTCAGCTCCAGCTGATGTCAGCATACATGAGACAAGGTTGGAATGGAAAGGATTTAAATCCCTTTTGTTTGAAGAAATGAAGGGATTTTCACTTCAAAAACTAGCATTACAGTTCTTCAAAAGTGAGGCAAAATGTGTGACGTTTCCCAATATCAAGACCTTGCTCTCTATAGCTATGGTTTTGCCCATGTCGACAGCAACAGTGGAACGGTCATTTAGTGACAGGAAACAAATCAAGAATCGACTTCGTAATAGACTTCAACCTTCTTCACTGTCGAAGCTAATGATGATAGCCATAGAAGGCCCACAACTTGACGAGGTTAATTTTGATGCTGTACTGTCACTGTGGAAATCGATAAAGCCCAGACGAATTTTGTTGTGATGCAAAAATACTGAACTCTGATTGTTTTTCCAATATAATATGACTTTTTTGTAGGCAATTAACTTTAATAGGTAGGTAAAAAAGTGGGGGGGATATCCCCCCCTGGCATTTTGACTGGGGGGGTCAAAAAAAACCCTGTCCCCCCCCCTGGATGAAACCCTGTATAGAGATGTTTCATTTGACGCCATGAATCTCGTGACTCCTGACTTCGCGCCTACACTGGTGTTCAAGTTTGTTTTTTTATTGCAGTAAGCGTTATGGTAGGGATAAAGATGTCAGCTTTTATAGAGTCCCTAAAATAGTATCGAAATGGTCCTGAACTTCTCTCTCTAAGCACTAGAAGTAAAGAGGGGTATCTGAAAGCTATTTCCAGAGTAGGTCTAACTGAAAAGATCTTATTATGCTTCCTACACTTTATGTCTGGAAAGCCTGCAGACTTAATGGGATGATAGTAACCTTGACTGGTTTCCCTCTTTTCGTCTAGGCCATAAGAAGTCAATTCGAGCTGTTGATGACAGTGCATCAAAGAAAGAAAGGATGGCTAGAAGAGCAGCAAGGGATACCAGAAGAAAAGAACATGAAGTAGCACAGAGCTTGCTATTGCATACTCTTGATTTATATTGTTCGCTAGATTCCTTCTTTTATGCTAAAGCCATTTGCTGTGTTATATTTACACATATTGATTCACACTTCTTCAATAGTTCATGATTTAATTTCAAATTACTAGGGTCATAAAGTAAGGATACTGGACAAGAAAATTCAGGAAGTGAATATTATATTGGTATATACCAGTCAGAAAATTCTGGTATAAGTGAAAGTATATCAGGCTAGGATTTACTCTTGCTATTGTTACTGTACAGACCATTCATTTCATTAGCACTGGGGAAACTGACATTTTTTACAGAATTATCAACTAACTTGTTCATACAGCAAGGTAACTGGAGGACACTGTCGAGGCTGGCTTGAGCACTGATGGTCGGCATCTCATGAACAACTTGACAGGTGATCGTGGCCGAAGGCAAGGAGTCTCCTGACTGCAAGGATGCGAGGTTGATTTGTACCCGGTGTTTACTCACAATCGATTTCTCCTTGGCATTGACCTTGACAAAACCATTGACGATCATTCTGTTTCTCTCTCTAGGCAGCTTGAGGGCGGCGACTAGCTCCTCAATGACCAGGGATACGTCTGATCCCGTGCTATAAGGGCTCTGCCTTTCTGACTTCTGTTCTTGTGACGTGCAAGAAACAGGACCGTGGCTAGGACTGAGGTGCTTGACGTTTGTACATGAAGGGACTTTGCTTCGGCCGACTCTGACTTGGGTGGTGGCGTAGACGACTCATTGGACTTGTGCAGATAGGTATGATGTTTGTCCCCGCAATGACGACAAGAATGACTCGATGGGCAGTCTCGAACAGCATGGTCATATCCAAGGCAGTTAAAGCATAGTCTGGAGTCTCGTACAATATTCTGACGCTTGTCAACATGGAAAGAGTTGTGTTGGCGATGGAACGGAACTTGAGTAGTCATACGTGAACGTTGGCAGCTGGAGCAGAGGAAGAATGTAGGTTGGATAGACCATATTTGGACGACCGAATGCTTCCTCCAACTCAGCAATGGCCCGATCAAAGTTGCTGTCATCTCCTACAGCGACCCTTGCTGTTTGACATGCCTCCTCTGTCTGCATGGCTTTGATCAAGTGACTACACCGATCACGGTTGGGTAAACCTGCACCTGCTGACTTCATCACCGACAAGAATAATGAGTTGAAGCTAGCCCAGTCCTGGGGCTTGCCGGAGAACGTGGGTAGTTCAACTGGAAGGCGTGAGTGTGGTGTAGGAGTAGACCGTTCCTCGCTGTCTCTCGATGAAGAGCGTCGTCCTCGACTAGACTCATCGACAGACATTGAGTCCTTGGCTATCAAGGCGACGATCTCAGACTTGAGACGCTCGGTTTCATTTCTCACTCTCTCGATCTCCGGGTCAGAGGCATGGATACGTGTCTTCTTCCTGAAGGTGGAATGACGACTGCTCAGCTTCTCGAAGAACTCTCGATTAGTTCGTGTAGATAGATTTTCTTGGCCTTTCAGACTGGCCAAGTCTTCGGCCAAGTCTAGACCTTCCTCAAACCAATGGAAGCAATTCAGGAAACCCTCGACTTTCTCAGTCAGTGTCGCATAATCCTCCTGCAACTTCTCTCCCGCTGCTATCTCCTCGACTACCTCTTCAGGGGAGCTGATTGCTATCAGAGTCTGGTATCTGCTCTGTAAGGCGTGGAGGTGGCCGAGCTGACGAGACTGTTCCTTCTGCTTATCGACGACCTTGTCTCTTTCTAGATGTTCGAATGGCGTTTCCAAGATAGGCTCGAAATACGTTTCTAGTCTTTTGACGTGTCCCTTCCGAGCTGCCCGCTTTCTGACTATCTCCTGCGAGTCCTTGACAAGCTCATAGGAACTATAATTCAAGTTGTCAGTAGCCATGATCGCGACGATATTCGAGCTGACGGCGGTCGAACCTGCGTGGTTGATGACGTTAGACGGACGTAGACGATTGATGTCGTTGACGTTGACGTTATGGTGAGCCAGACGCTGGCAAGGATCTTCTATTTAGAAGATCCGGCTCGAAGGACCAGATGTGGAAGCGGGCGTAACTCCGCTCACAGGTGGACAGCTATCTGGTCTAAGCTTCAGTTCGAAGGACCAGGATTGAGCTCTGCAACCGCTGGCGCAAGGAATCGCCTTAGACGCAACCGCTGTCACTTGCGCAATTGCAGTATTGTCTGGGGCGCCCAAAAGCGCTCACTCTAGTACAGAGTAGACAATAGTTAGGTCAAACGGAGCAATATTTTGGACATATATTTGGACATGGAATATATATGAGGTCAATGACACAAAACTGCAATGGTTTGATGTGGGCTGAGTTCTGAATTTCCCGGGTGACGATCTTTACCTGACCGACAATGACCTCTTCTTCTTTGGGACTTGCGCTTGTCTCCGGGCTTCTTCTTCAGTCTTCTCCTTCAGGGCTTGGGCCCGAACAGTAGCTTCAGGTTTCAATTAAGAAATGCTAATTAGCTTGTAGCTCATCCACAGATCTAGCTTAGCTACAGCTGAGTTAGATTAGATTAGACTTGGACTTGGTGGACAATTGTCACATCCTTAGCCATGCGCGGGATAAGCTCTCTGCGAGCTGGCAGTTAAGCCTTTTCTGAGTTCGACCACTTACCCTCTGTGCGAGCACCTGTGACCTAGGAAGCAGGTTGGGATTTACGCCCCCACACCGTCAACTCTTCGCGTGATAGTGAACCGCACACCGTAAACTGCGCTAATATTCATAGTTGACAAAAAGTTTAGCTGTAGAGGTTATCAAGCTAGTTATCAAATGATTATACACTAATTTACGATTTTGTTATGGTTGTCAATGGACATTTCGTGCAGTGGAGTCAGAGTGTCATATGGCAAAACATTTCATGAGCAGGCTAATTTATTTTCAAGAGCCAGAGGCAGTTAAAAAAAGTCTTTGCCGTATTGTTAAGTACGTGACCCTTGAGGTAACTAACGTTATCACATAGTGTTATCTCATATCTCATAACACTATCTTTTGCTGTACAGCCATGAGATAACACTATATGATAACCTGAGTTATCTCCAGGGTCACTTACCTAAAAATAACATCAAAATCTCAAAGCAAGAAGAGTCACTTGAATAAACTTATTAATAATTAAAAATCAAGGTATATATTTTATGATTATTTTGTGCTAGATTCATGTACAGTTGTTATGGCAAGAAAGTATGGAACAGTGTTCCCTACAAATCAAGCTGTTTTCATAGGAAATAATGTGACCATAAAATGCCGCAGTCATTTACCTCCACAATGGTTTAAAGACAAAAAGTTGTTACACTTTAATGAAAATAATACACTCATGTTAATCAATGTTCTGCGACAGGATTCTGGATGGTATTATTGCCGAGGCACTTATCCCTCGTATAAAACATTTGTGGCTAAATCTTCATTATTGGTTGGAGGTAAGGATAATAAATTTTACTTTTAGTTATTTGTAATTCTCTGGCTGAAAATTTAAAATAATAGCAATTTTTTTCTTCCCAAAGCGAATATTATCTATATAAAACTCAGAAAAATAAAAAACTGATACTAATACAGACCAGTATTATAATAACAGTACCTAAATGTGAAATTAGTATAATTAATCTAATGTAAATATTAATTCAGTTAATATTTTAATAATGCTGTCATATGAGCTTGCTACATCTTTATTATAGCTGCACCCATATCACACTCTCTCATGTAATAAATATTATATATTATCTTTCATATCCCTTAACTGAGTGTACTGGAAAAATACCCTAGTGGCTATCAAGCACTCTTTAGGTTTCTCCTTTACATTGCACCTGCTGTACAATACAACCTAATATTTAATAATTGTAACTGTCAAACAATAATCTTGCTGCACTGAAGATTTATACATAAGCTTTTCATTTTGCTCATTGCTACATTGGTATTACAATATGGTTATGTACTGTTAGCTCCATACAAGTCAGGTATTATTCCATATTCCCTTCACTTGACAATTGGCGATAAAGCGCAGTTTACATGTAGAAGTTGGAATGTGTCATTGTGGTTTTACAGTAAACAAGGATTAACACCCAAAAGTCCACCTATTCATTCAACTAAAACTATGGTCAAATTACATGTAAATGCAACTGATACAGGCATTTATTTTTGCTTTGGATTAGACATTTTTAACAAAAAAAGTTTTTTGGCAAAGGCTATACTAAAAGTATTTGGTAAGCACAATGTGAGAATGCCAGAAATATAATATGAAATGATTATATTATTATCATCCAGTAACATAACCAAATTCTTTTTCACCTATTATATTTGGATTTAGAAACTTGGTTATTCTGAATGAAGTAGTTTAATTATTTTCATAGATCCAACAGTTGTATTTCCAAGTTACATGGTGACAGAACTAGGGGATGTGGCTGGTTTTGTATGTAAAGGGCACGTAAATAACACAAAATGGTATCACAGAAAGAAATCTAGTAGGCGCTATTATCACACTGGTAATACTATAATTATATTAAATATTACCAAAAAGCATACTGGATATTATGAATGTGAAGTCAAAAAGATGAAACAGCCTAATATTTTTGGTCGTGGATTTCTGCAAGTTATAGGTAGGTAATGTGTTTATGATAATCACACTATTGTTTAATGATACCTATGTATGTATTGGTACAAGATACGCTGCTGAAAAGAGTCTGATAACCATAACAAAATATGTAAACTGTACTAATATTTTGAGTTGACAATAAATTGACATGACTGAAGAGCATAACTGGCTAGTGATTGATGTTATGGTTTTCAATGAACTCGTTTCAGACAGTGATATAATTGCATTGAATATAGTTGAGTACTTACTATGCATTTAATAATTAAATGAAGCCTATTAAATATTATGCAGTAAATTATATATACATGTATATATTCATGATTATATTATACCACTAGTGACTGGTGTATTTTTAGTTCCACATTAACCATATAGGTGCTAGTGACTAGTGTATTTTTAGTTCCACATTAACCATATAGGTGAATCGAATATATTTTAATTCTATTTATAACTGTTGCATGTATGTATCTAGATTATAAGGATGACACTAAAATACAACCTAGAAGAATAAGTGCAAGTTTAGGTGAGAATGTTCATTTCATATGCAAATCAGTGTCGAAAGTTCATTGGATTTTTAATCGTGGTTTCTTACCAAATAGAACTAGTACATTGACAGTTATAGGCAATCAAAATCTCAACGTTCTAAATATACGAGATATAGGATTAGAACATGAAGGAATATACAGTTGCATTGGAGAAAACATTGGAATTCATAAAAAAATATTTCAATCTAGTGGTTATCTCCAGGTTGTAGGTTAGATTTATACAAACTGTTTCCATCTACATTTTCAGAATACTTAAGTGATAGCTAGACTTTAATATTTTTATACTACACAAAATATATTCTAGTAAAAAATCATATACAAGCATGTGAAATACTTAATTGTGTAACAACTAATTAGTAAAAGGAGATTTGACTCCTAAAATTCAGGGAGCACAACTAGGAGAATCAAAAATATTTACATGCATCAGTGATGAAATTGTTTATTGGAAGTTCAAAGGTCCACTGCTAAATAATATGGTCTCTTACCGCATTGGAACCAGTTCAGTTTATAAATTAAAAATTGTAAATGTTTCAATGGATAATCAAGGGTTGTATTCTTGTTATGGAAAACTTAATGGATTGTCTTTTGTAAATCAAGGTTATATAGCAATTTCAAGTAAGTTTACTATAATACATGCGTCATTATTTTAATGATCTACAAAACGTATTCATGACATTAAGTGTGGGTAGTTCACTGAGACCAGAGTCCGTGGCTAGCCGCTGCGTGAGTCACAGCAGTTCATTTTATATAAGCAGTTCATTTTATATAATTATATGTACACACAAGAGAAGCACAAACAGGACCGAAATACAGACAGATGAAAATCACACAAACACAAATATAAATGTGACCGTCTACAGGAAAATCGGGCACAACGCAGCAAGCATCAAATTGCAGTATTGACGACTTTTTGATTATGGTCAATTTTTTACCAATTTTTTATATTGCAGATATGGAATAGTTACCTATTTTTATAGACACTCACCAAGTTTGAAGAACTGCTACACTCTGGAACAGAAGGAATAAACCTGAGAAGTCACCAACTCAACTTGCTGCAAACTCAGTATCCGGATCGTTGCTAGCTTAGATTTTAGCGCGAATCAAACTTGAGCCAAAATACCGCGCCTTGAAGGCCGAAAAATGTAGCTCAACAAGGTGCGGTCTAGACAGCAACCATCATGACTGAAGCCAGAGACCTGATGGGCGGAGCCGATGCTGAAGAATCAACCAAATTATTATAGGTCATAACTTCTTTTTTTTTTTTACGTGATGAAGAATTTAATGGCCACTCTATGGGTATACCACAAGAAGGTAATTCTATGACAATAATTATAAATTTTTTTATAAATAAAACAATAATATCCTTTTAAAGTTCTAGTGATGTGTCTGAGTCTATTGCTCCTCTTCTTGACCATGACAAGTACAACTTGTATGACCCTCCTTTATTTTTCGGACTCCAATATCCAGCCCTTAACACCAGATCCAGACCCATCAACACCTGATCCAGACCCCTTTACACTTGATCCAGACCCCTGTACACAAGGTCCAACTTCCCGAGATACATCAGTGAGATGTCCAGACACTCTTCACGCAGTTTCAGTAGCTTGCCGGAAAAGGAACATCATCCCTATTAAGGAAAAGAAAAGGTCACGAAAACCATCACCACCTCGACAAAAGAGACCTACCTCAGTCCAGCTGTTGAACGAGTTCCTTCGTAAGGCTAGTTGCTATGCAAGTAACTGCTACCATTTCTTTGACAGAGACCATTATCTTGACAAGCAAGATGAGGCAAATTCCTTGACAAGGGAAGAGTTGGACATGGTGGTACTGGGCCAAATTCAAGCCTCCCTGTGTGTGGACGATGTGGTAGGCCTCTCCCACAAGCATATACCAACACAGAGGAAGATGACCAGGGTCAACACTTTCTTTCATCTGGGAAAGAAAATTTGTAGGGGGATATTCCTTACTCCGCATGGAATCGGTAAAAGTAGTAATAAATAATACATAGAGTAATACTCTATATAAAATTTAAAAAAATAAGAATAATTCAAATACAATTTGACTTGTAGGAAAGTCTCGCTTCCAGTCCTTAAAGGATCATTACTCTGTGTTTGAATTGGACAGTAGAGTTCATGGTAATTCTAAACGGTTACCAGCAAACACCCTTACCTTTAAGGACAAGGAGAACTTAAAGAAGTTTCTCTGTGATTACGCTCAAGCCAATGCTATCCTTCTGCCTGGACGTATTCCTGGATACAAACACGATGACGTTCAACTTTTGCCATCCTGTACAACCAAAAAGGTCAGTAAAATTTGCAATAGGTAAATCTTATTACTACCTTTGTCACATTAGTCCGTTTGGGTTCAGTATTGAGACGCATACAACCAGATGGGCCTCAGATCAGCTGCGTTCTGTTCACTGTGGACCAATCTGCTGCCACGCATAACAGTGATGCACCCCATGACAGACTTGTGCAGCCAATGCCAGCGGAACTCTTCTGTAACCATGAAGGCTGCAAACATGTCCGAACAGGAAAATTCAGAGGTGTGTTGTTGCATTATCCTAGAAAGCTACTTACAATTTTGTTTATCAGTTGGTGAAGCGTGCCGAACTTCATCTCTTGGAGGCTACAAAGTTTAGTAGCTACTTGAAGAGCCAGGTAGTGGCTTCAAAGGAAGCAACAAACTCGTCATGGTTGTAGTAAAGGTGCGATGTGATGCAGAAGAGAGGACAGTCACTCTCCTGAATACTAACCACCAAAACTGGCAGCCTCATGCGGACCAGCTACCTCCTGTTATAGAACCACCAGGTCTCTCACCAGAGAGGCAGAAGACATGATACAATAAGAGACTTTGTTCCCGATTCATGTAAAGACATTGTTTGTCTGCCTCCTCATTCAGAAGCCATATTACACCATCACCATCTTCACCACCTTCATCACTATCTCCATCACCATCCCCATCTCCACCATCCTCGCCCCCACACGCACACGTAAAGCAAACTAATTTGAATGTCACTGTTTTTAAACATCACAATATTATTTTGAAATTTATCAGTAGTTAAATTTATCTGAAGTTGTAAAACCTGGAGTTGATCCTAAGCATCTCGATAATTCTAGAACATAATCAACAAAAAACGTGAAAAAACTATAATATATAATTATAAGAGTCCAAAAAGCCTCCTATATTAGCATTATGGCTGATGAATGCGTCGACATCTCAACCATTGAAGAATTATCAGTTTTTTGTCGCTGGGAAGAAAATGGTAAACCAGTTGAGTCTTTTTTTAATATTGTGCCTTTAAAGGAGGAGACCCATAGCAAATGTTGGTAAGGCTGTGGGAAGTGTTAAGTGCTATCAACCACGAAAATTTACCACCCTCACCTGGCTCCGCACGCATCTCGCAAACATTACCACCGCTTGATATATTAGCGCGCGTAGCGGGGCAAAAATCTCGAGAGAGAGTCCCTAACCTCAGTAGACTACTCGTTGGTTAGCTTTGACCACGTTGTTGTTACAACCAGCTTCAACAGCAAACTATAATCATGGAAAATGAAATGTGCTTTGAGAAGAAGCAAGAAATAATTAAATAAATATAATATTTAAAAAATATATACATATATATATAAATAAAATAATCGTGTATAGACATAATATTGGAGCAAGTCCCAGCAATAGGTGGGGCTTCCACTGATACACTTGATGATCCTTCCTTTACTCGTCATGATGTCACACCCTCTCTTTGGCAGGAGTCATCATCAGAAGTGCTTTTTTGCTTCTCAAGATTTAGTGTCCACTCCTACTGCTCCACCATGTGAATCACACCCTCCAGCATTTTTTAGTCCATCTCAAGTTCACATGATGACCACACTTCTCCTCCTGTCTCTTCTCATCCAATTGTGAGTTCCACTGAAGTTTCCCCAGCTCCGCAGGAAGCAGTTCAGAATGGTTTGGTGTTTGATGTGTCCAGTCTCTCTTAGTTTGTGAAGAATTCAGCCATACACTCCAGACTTCTGGACCAGCGTTGGATTGAGCTATGGAGACTTGGAACTGCTCAAATCTGAATGCAAGGACCGAGAAGAATTTGTACGAATTCTGAAGGAATTAACAGCAAAGCCCTCCAGGAGAAGCTGTCCAAGCACTTCAAATACAGCCAAAGAAAATAAGTCCTTTTTTTTCAACCCGGCTCTTTTCAGAGCCACTACCTAAGGTTTCACCTACAATGTTCACACACATAATTAGTGGGCTATATCTTCTAATCCATACACTACTAGCTAATACGCTTACCTGTGCATCTGTAAGCCATCTGTGCAGTTCGCGGCCGCCTGCAAAGAGGGTGAATTTGTGACAAGTATTTTTTAGCTATAAGGGGTCACGGGATGCAGTCTAAACTTGGAACAGTAATTCGGTGACATAAGGTGAACAGGCCTACGTTTAGATTTTCGTGATAGCATGCCAGAAGCAAAAGTTGACCTTAGTGGTCGGATATTTATAAAAGTAAAGTTGCTATAACTAAAAACTAAACGTAGGAAGCGGGAACATAATGGGAGGAAGCCGTAGAGTCTTGAATCGGCAGAAAAGCTTGGACGGTTGCGGAGAAACAACACGAAATGTCCGCAGAAGTAAATCGCTCCTAACTCAGCTTACAAAGATGCCAATGGTCTGAATTTTGGTGTACAGAGAGACCTTATCACCCTAAATAATTTCAGCATGTTTAAGAATTGCCACCATTGCTTGAAGTTGTTGTTTTTTTCAGCTTCAATTTTTAAGGAAAATGCGTGGGCCGGATGGGTCTCCACCCTTAAAAAAAAGCTGATACTGAAGCACTTGTCAAAAAGAGAAAAAACTTAAAACTTGGCAAGGTAGTAGGAATGGGGTTCGATGGTGCTGCTACATTTTCTGGGAGGAAAACTGGTGTTCAAGCAACAATAAAGAAACATGCTCCACATGCTACATTTATTCATTGTCATTGTCACATGTTGCAGTTGACATGTGTGCAAGCAGCCAATAACACTGCAGGAATACAACATGTATATACTGCCCTGACTACACTTTGGAAATACTTTCACTATTCCCCCAAAAGAACGGAATCATTGAAAGAGATCCAACGAACTTTGGATTTGCCCGAAATAAAAGTTCTTAAGCCATCTGAGTCAAGGAAAGCTATATTTTATTTACCACTCTAGAACACAATTACGAAACTTTTCATGAACCTGAAGCTTTAGGATTATGCAAAGTTTGTCTAAGTTTTCCACAATTGCTTCTATATATCTTCTAGATTATGTCCTACCATTTCTAAGATCCAATTTGCTGCTGGTGTAACTGCATCATCCAATGTGTTTAGCACAGCTTTGACTAGAGAAGAGACAGATGAGAGATCAAGTTTTTGCTTTTGAAGGGTTCAACAAATTCTAAATGCAAAAGATAACCTCATTCAAGTGACCAAAGAAACCATCAATGCAGACAGACTACATCAGTTTCAACATACCACTGGAAAGCCATTTATTGCCAACTTGAAAGAAAACATTTTAAACCGTTTTGCTTCCAATGACATTGTCTCAGCAATGGCTATATTTGACTCGAAATGCTCCATGTGATACATCAGTAGCTGAATTTCCAATGTTTGGGAAGAATTCCATTAGTTTACTTCATAATCATTATGGACTCCAGTAACCTGCTTTGACTCTGGACAGACAAGAAACAGTAAAGTTACCCATAATAAATTCTGAAGTTCACTTTAAGTGGGTAACTTTTCGTTCTTTGATTGTAAAAAACCTAAAGAAAGTATCAGCTCGCAACTCAGTGAACTAACACCAAGTGAAACCCTAGTTGCAATGTTCCCTAATTTGAGCAAAATTGCATCTGCTTGACACTGCCAGTTTCTACTGCTTCTGTAGAAAGAGGTTTTTCCCAGATGAAGCTAATCAAGACTTGTCTACGGAGCTCCTTATCTGAAGGGATACTTTCACACCTGATGAGGATTGCTATTGAATCTCCCGATAAACTTACAGATGAGCATTTGGTTGAAATAGTGAATGTATGGAATCGAAAGCCAAGAAGAATAGCTATTTGACATTCTGATAATTTATAGTGACTATTCCTTATAATTATATACAGCAAAAGACTATTCCTACCTGCATGCATGTGCTGTAATAAATCTCAATAAATTTTTCTATAATGTTATGCCATTAGTCTAGGGGGGGGGGAGGAGCCCCCTTTTGCCCTTCCCCCCCTTAAATACAGCCCTGAACATGACAGCTAAAATGGCTACCACCAAGTACCTTGAAAACAAGGAATCATGAAAGAATCTAGCTAACAAAAACTTCTACCCTTTCTTAAGACAATAGAGCTTCTCCTATTTCAGCTTGATGGATTGCGCGTGGCAAAACTAATAGTATACGGGGATTGCGGTAGAATACCAAATCACTGCGGCCATGCCTTAGCAAATACTTTTTACGCCTTAGCAAATAATTTAAGGCTCAATTTCTCGATGTTTAACAAATCTGGGAAGCTGTCTGAATGGAACCGTTTTGTATATTTTCTCAGGAACGGTTTAAGTGAGAGCTCTAAAATTTGGAGGAGTTCCCTTCAGGTAGTGGTGAGCCTAAAAATAAAAAAAATATGTTTCCACGTTGTGACCAATTTTCCTGTATCCGGTCACAAATATACAAGCTACCATGTGTAAGACAGGAAGTGCCTAGCATGCCCATGTCAAAAAATAGTGTTAACATCACAATGTTCTCATCACTTCTCTCTCATTCTTCTGTGTTTTCTTCTTGGGCTGGAGGCTGGTCCAACATATCCTCCCCCCCCCCCCCCCCCCCCCCCCCCCCCTCCCCCCCTCCGGGGCTGTTGACAATCCTAGGGGACTGCATCCAGCATCTTCTTCCCATGTTTATGTGTGACCCTGACATAAGAGCACAGCAAGGCTTGTGATCCATAGCAACCTTGAGAGACCTGCCATGTAGGTACAACTTAAAATGATACACACTGTCAACAATCGCTAAACTCTCCAATTCTGTAATAGCTCCATTGAACTGCCTGGAGTGGAATATCACTGGGAGTTCTTTATCTCTGATCACATTCAATACTGAACATATTCCCACTCCTGAGGCGTGTGTGAAAAGTCAACAATCGCTAAACTCTCCAATTCTGTAATAGAATAGCGCTTCTCAGCTCCATTCAACTGCCTGGAGTGAAATATCGCTGGGAGTTCATTATCACTGATCACATTCAATACTGAACATATTCCCACTCCTGAGGCGTGTGTGAAAAGTCAACAATCGCTAAACTCTCCAATTCTGTAATAGAATAGCGCTTCTCAGCTCCATTCAACTGCCTGAAGTGGAATATCACTGGGAGTTCTTTATCTCTGATCACATTCAATACTGAACATATTCCCACTCCTGAGGCGTGTGCGAAAAGGACTTACTCATCCGCTGCCAGAGGCACATTTAGAACAATAAAATTTGACATACAACGTAACTCACGAAATGCTCCCTCAGTCCACTGCAACTGCTTCAGAGTCCCAGTATGAAGATGATGTAATGTAAGAATAGCCAAAGGCTTTGCAAAATCTCTGATGATTTTACGTTAATAACTGACCAACCCCAGAAAAGCCCGGAGATCTTTCTGGGTCTTGCGCCTCTAATAATCTCTCATTGCACTTACTCTATGGTCTGGTACAGCTAGTTGTCCACATCCCACTCTGTGACCACGGTAACTGATGTACTTTTTTTCACAACTACACTTATTCCTTTTAACAGTAAGCCCTGCCGTTCGCAGCTCCTTCAGAACTATCTTAATGTGTCCAACATGTACTACCCAGTAGTCCGAAAAATACACATAATCTATGTAATTCATACTATACTCACTGCACTGACCAAGCACTTATTTACTCTACTGCTGCCTGAAATGTAACCGGAGCATTTTGTAAGTCCAAAGGGCATCTACAAAAGCGAAACTTGCCAAAAGGGCAGACAAAAGTAGTGTAATCCTTACTATCCTCGTCCATATGTATCTGGTAGAAGCTTTAGGCAAGGTCCAGCTTGGACATACTTGAGCTGATCCTGCCTTACCCAAGATCTCATCCAATGTAGGGATCCAGTGGTGCTGCTATGGCGTAATTGCATTCAAGCCACAATAGTAGACACAAAGCCACACTGAAACCATCTGGTTTGGGAACCGGTACCAGTGGATTTGACCATGAACTAGAACAAGGCTCAATATTCTAACAAGCCATTCAACTCTTTCTTCACCGCTTCACGCAATGAAATGGGTATCTGGTATGGCCTCTTCAAGATTACACCAGCACTCCCACCCACTTCCACTTGCATCTTCACTATTCACAGCTACCTGGTATCTCATCAAACACTGTTGAGAACTCTTGTAAGACCTCTTTCAGTTCAATCACGTTGTAACCAATACAATTTTCCTCTGCCAATGGGCATCTCTCAACATTATCAAACTCCTCTGCTACTACAACTATACTATTTACCATCACGTCTCTATCCTTGAACAATTTAACAATTAATGAACAGTTTACATCTCTCATTCCCAATTTCATTCACTCAGTAATTCACCTTACTTAAACAATCAATCACAACATATGGTCCTTCCCATGACTCCTCCAGTGTGTTAATCATTCGTGGGATCCGCAAAAGTACTATTGTATGTTAACAGGAGATAATATAGGAGCCCTGGAATTCCCTCCCACTGCTTGCATTCTGTTACCCCCCCCCCCCTAACATTTTCATCCCCACTGAAATTTAATGATCAGCATAACTGTGAAAATTTATAACCTTTATATCATTACCTGGTAGAGGCCCTTTCCCCCTATTTCCAATTTTCAAAAGCTGTTTCTACCACTGTTATTACTTAACTGATCTGAAAACTTGATGCTAATTGCAGTAGTTATATGACATTCATTCCTGCTAAACAACCGAAATAGAAAAAAAAATTTCCGTAATATCTGACTAGTTTAAAGTAAGCATCTGTTTTCTCTTGTAGAAGGTGTTCATCCTGACCATCAGGAAGTAAAATGTGGAAGTGACGTAATATTACTCTGTATTGGGTATGGATATTATGTTTGGCATTTCAATGAAGGTGTTTTACCAAACAATGCAATAGTCTTTAAATACGACTTGTATGAATACCTTGTAATAAAAAATATCCAATTCATCAACCATGGAAATTACCGTTGCAGTGGTCTGAGTCCAGTAGGAGTATGGAGTTACTTTGGACAAGTTAAAGTGCACAGTAATTGGTCTATATGTGTGCTAGTTTAATTGTATTTTAATTATAACAATTGCCTTTATACAATATTTGCTAAATTATGTTAACCCTTTAACCGCCAGGTTTACAAAGATAAACTTACTTTTTTTTTATAAATTCAGGATTTTATTATTTACCATAGCAACAATACAAAAAATTGCTGTTAGCTATGATATGTTAATAAATTAAAAAAATGGAGGCTTGTTCATTAAATTTGAATAATTAACACCCCAACCACACTACTAACTACCTCGTTAAAATTTGAAATTCAAATAGGTGTAGGCAACTAAGTAATATTATGAATGCCTTTTTAGTGAAATTTTTCAATATTACAAAAGCATAACATAAAATAGAGTGAAACAAAAGTCCATCAATTGAAAATGAAAATGAATGTTAGAAGTTTACTAATGTGTGATATTTTTTTAAGCAGTTTCTTTCAGCAGCATTACAAAGATAAACTTTACAGTGTTCACATTGAATGCGTGATTGATGCCGAATCTTTACATGAGAAGAACCTTGGTTACGAGAAGAAACCATACAAACATAACAATCACCTTTTTTGCTAACATGTATAGGCCAATGCCCAAGATTCAAATTCAGCCTATCAAATAATAAATGCTCAGCAGAACGAGGACGCCCCCCTACTCTCTGTCTGGAACAAAAGGAACCGATAAGTTCTTTGGCCAACTCTAGTCTAAATGAAAGCATGTTTCTTTTCTTTCGACCTCGCTGTAAATGTTCATTAGGCTTTAGCATTTTTTCCATGCAAAAACTGTTTAGTATGCTTACTTCAATACAATAAAAAAATATACGTCGCCACCATTTTCTAGACTTTCTTCCCACATTATAGTAATTTTCTAACTGATCCCCTCTATCAACTCCTCTCATGTATGTCTGATAATCCTCTAAACAGGGAGGACAGGCCACATTTGCTAGACTACCATCTGCTTGCTTCCTCTTCACTGTAGGATTATGAATTCGCTCACCTATATGCATAGTTGAAAGAAAATACAGTGTGCGCTTGTCAATCCAGGAACAAGCAAGCAATGGGCCATTGCTAAGATACTTATAAGTACCACGATTAGCATCTATTGCTTTGATAATTAGCTCCTTCGGAAAACCAATTCTGTTAGGACGCACTGTACCACAAGCATTTATGCCATATTGTGTGTATAGTCGATGATACAATAGCGGGCTTGTGTAAAAATTGTCTGTGTACAGCTGTAATCCCCTATCCAAGCCATCCATTAGGTCTAACACAACTCTAGTACACAACCCTACATCAGTACTACTGTTATCCAAGCCTTTCCCAGTATAAACCTGAAGTCTTTTTACATAGCCAGTTGGAGAATCAGCTAAGACAAAAACTTTTATTCCCCACTTTGTAGGTTTGTTCTTCATGTACTGTTTGAATTTCAGCCTACCTTTGAATGGAATCATAGCCTCATCAATAGCACAAGACTGGTGTATTTCAAACTCAGATTCAAAAAGAGGACAAAGCATATCTAAAAGTTTCCGCACCTTGAACAGTTTATCATGACCAACCTGACCATATGGAATGGCATTGTTATTGTCATTTAGATGTAGAAAGCGCCATAATTGTAGAAATCTATTTCTGGGCATTATACTACTTATGCCTGGAGTATTTATGAGAGGATAGTTTGTTGACCAATATAACTCTAATCGAGGAAGCCTAACAATTCCCATCAAAATCAATAAACCAATAAATGCTTTTAGTTCATTTTCAGTCGTATCTATCCATGCACCACTACCAGAGTTATTGGCTACAAAAGAATTGGCATAACGATTTGTTTCCACTACTATCAATTCCCATACTTCATTAGTAAAAAATCGATAAAATAAATCTCCAGGGGTACTCTGGGAAGATACTGAAGGTGAAGTTGGACCAGGCTTTTTGGCATATTGACAAACAAAAGAAGTTGGTTCTTCCTTCTTCCATGTAATACCAATTTCATGAAGTATAGCTGCAGTACTAGCAGATACATGGCTAGAAATTCTCCTACCTTGTGTTTGCACTCCTCTCCTTCCCCTTCCTCTCCTTATGCCCCTCCCTCTTCCTCTCCCTCTTCCTTTTGTTCTACCCCTTCCTCTGCTCTTTTTTATTCTCCTGGATGTTGTACCCCTGCAGGTAGGTGATTTGGGCACAGAAGTATCCATGGAGAATTGAGAAGAGTCATCACTTCCATGAGTAGTATCCATAGAGGATGGAATGGAGTCATCACTTCCATGACCAGAAACAACAGAATTATCAGACTCATGCCCAGAAATGTACCATATTTTATTATGAACTAGAAGCTCAATAGTTAATTCTAGTATACCTGGTAATTCAAATATATGATCCTCAATAGTTGTGGACTGATTGCTAGCTTCATAATCAATTGCAGTAGAGGTAGAATCAAGAGTCTGCCCAGAAATAACCCCGCTACTCAAGGCTAAAACTTCATCGGGGTCATAATGTTGTTGACCACTGTAAGCATACACTCCATCTCCCCGTCATCGCTACTGTCACAGCCCGAGACGTCGGAGTCGTCGTCAGAAAATACAGAATGAAGGACTTGTTCAGCCGATAGCCGTTCAGACATCTTGCGGTTAAATTTAAATTTCAAAATTTTTTTAGAACTTTATTACCCTTTTTTTCCTAGCAAACCTGCGCGTTATTGCTCGGGTATTTAGAACACAGTTAGCAAGTAAAAATACGCATATTTTGGAGCTTGAACGGAGTGTTTACCGGCAACGGTCGATTTTTTATTGTTCAATGTGCCATATGGCGCTTATGGCGGTTAAAGGGTTAATACATACCTCCAACTAATAAAACTGAGGAAACTTTAAATTTAGTGCCATTTATTTCTCCTTCACAATAGTATATTCCAGATTCTTTTTCCGATAAATTTTTTAACTTTAATCTATTCTTATTTTTACCAGGATTGCTCAGTTGTTTGTCATTTTTTTGCCATGTCACACGCCTTTCACTATCACACAATATTTGAACAGTACTTTCCAACATATCCTACCTGGTAAGCAGGAAATATTTGACTCCAAGATGGTATAACTAGGTCAGAAATAAAATAAATTAACATATTGGTGTAGCACAATTGAATTAAAAATTACAAAGAGTATATTGAAACTTTTATTAAATACTTTATGTAATTTATTTTCCAAGATAATGGTATCTGTATTTTATGTAATATTTTTGTAAGTTTAGTATACACAACATTTAAGGGTGCAGAGCTTGAACATTGCAGCGCTAAACGGCAGATCGAGGAGGTGCTAGTATTTATGCACACATGCCACTGAGGGTTGTAACAAGCTTGTACTTTGCCTAGTTAAGAATCATACTGAATTGACCCTATAACGTTGTGACATTTTATTATGGAAAAATAATGTACAACAGTTGTCCAGGTTTCCCTGTACAACAGTTGTCCAAGGTTTCCCTGGACAACAAGTCCACACAAAGACAAGTTGAATGCCCCCCCCCCCCAAGACCCTTTAATTCACATGAATACGTCTTATAATTAACACCTTGCTTGCAATGGTCACCACACACACATTCATCACATATAAACTGCACATTCTTGTAATTCATTCATTCATTCTTCAGCTTAAGGAATAGTATCAGTTGCAACTAGAAGTTCTTTCTATCGCTCCAGGTCTCTGCTCTACATAACAGAGATCTCTACCTTCAGCGTGCCTGAGTAAACCTCACCTGAGTCATTGTAGATAGTTTGCTAGTTTAGGATTAACTTAGCTTGGTTTACCTATCTAGCCATAGCTCATTTATACTAATCTAGCTGAACCGTCAAATAGAATCTACTTGGATTATATCACCAACGCCCCTCATTGTCTTGTGCGATCTACACCTGCACATACATTTGATCCTTCAAGCCGGATTCTCACATCATGTTTCACCAGCTCCATGGATTCTCAGATGCTTTGGAAAAAGGCCTATGGTGGAGTAGTTTATCTTCGTACCACATTCGAGGATACCAGCATTACTGTTACACTGGTAAATGGCACCCCTTAGGACTGTTACCATATCGAAGCTGGAGCTTACTGCAGCACTAATGATGACCAAGTTGATTGTCTCTGTTGCTTCTTACCTAGAAATCACCAAAGTGAACATCTATGCATGAACCAATCGTATCTGTTTCCTTAACATCAGAAGTACAAGACAAGAAACAATTAACAGTAATGTTGGTCACATAATCTAGTAGCAAGAACAACCCTTGGAGTCGTTATTCATTTTTCTCTAAACTTCAGTGAGTGATCACGTGGAGCAAGCATTTCATTCACAACAGTGGTCACTTACTCGTCCTACAGACCTTTCATGAATCATTTTGACAAGAACCAATGCTCAAGCTGTTCGACTGCTTCTGCGTAGGTTTCAGGAGAGGAACTGCTTCTCAATGTCCTGATGAACTCGCCTCATTACCAACTCTAATGACTGAGGGATGATGGGCTGACAAAAAGTAGAGATAAGCATAAAGGTCAATGGCTTTTGTGTAAGGTTTGATGTCTAGTAGTATACCTTCTGCCTCAAATCTTGTTCCCTTATATGTAGTAAGATCCAAGAAATTGATTGACTTTGATGTTTCACTCTGTAATTGTTAAATTAATTTTAGCAAAAAAAATTATTACCTCATTTTGGGAATAAAATACAGCTCCTGACAAAAAGTACTGTACTACTAAAAAACAAGAGTTAGTTAAGGTTAATGAGATAGTAACGAAAATTAGCCCAATATTCTGTGACTTGAAACTGTTTACACTCCAGAACACTTGTAGCAGAGAATTTGAATTATGTACGGTAAAATCCAATCTGTGTGTTTTAATATGTTTCATGAATTCAAAGCCAATGAAGAAAAAACATCAAAATCATTTGAACTTAGTTACAGACATGTTTTACACAGTTAATAGAAGTTAATTCAAAATAAAGTTATTTCAAAATAAAATAAAATAAAAGCAAGTAAAAAGCTCTTACACAGATTCAAATGATATTTATTCTAACATTTTACAAAAGTGAGCAATGAAATTCAGGTAATACATAGTAGTCTTAAGGTTACGGGTACCACATGCTCATTAATTAGTCATGAGATTATTCACAACCAAATATTTACAGTTTGTACACCCTCAGTTTAAGGCACTAGGCGTCAATTTCTTCGTGTCACCCCCTACCCTTCATGATAATTACCTCATAGCATAAGTCCTTAATACAATACAAGGTGATTAAATGAAAAAAAGCAGCACTGTGAGCGCTGTTAAAAGGCTGTAAACTACCTCAGAACAAGATAGAATAGAGACGCCATTTCAGCGACCCTTACCAGAAACTTCACTTCACAACTCCGTTTCCAAGCAACTCTATCACTTTTTAAAGGATTCAGTCTGCGCCCCAAACTCCGTAGAATGACGTACTGTATAGCTATCAATAGCAGCAGTGCTGAGAAAAGCAGAAATTGACGCTGCAGAGTCGAGACCGCCAAACAGCTGTGAACGCCCACGCATTCTGAAGGCGCGCTTCAGGCGGGAAGACTATCTAGTGCAGCTCGGCGTGGTCCAGCGATCTAGTTCAGGTGCTTTGGCTGCCAACTCTTGATCTGGTAAAAAAAAAAAAAGACTTGAGGGAGCATATTATAAGTCTGAATAACTGGTTCAATTAATAGCCTATATCCTAAGTAACAGTAATGCGTCATTGCTAGCTGTATATAAGCCCACTAGGCTATACAAATGTTAATAGTTGAGATTTAGTGTAGAAACAATAAAACTAATCTTCATTATTGAGCTTGTGTTTGGAGCAAAGTTTAGCATGAGTTTAAAAAAATACAGAACTTTATTTTCTAATAATTAGGCTTGGCAATGTTGAAAAAGCAGTACACTTCATCTCACATTACATTCACTAAACCACAGTCCACACATTGTAGGTAATGACTTTTTAGAATGAGTGGGTGGATGTGGTACCCGTAACCTTAACATTAAAGACAGCGCTTTAATACTGGTGGGTCTCTGATATTGAATACTTCAAGTTTTAAATCATCTATTATGTGCATTTTATTTACTGAAGGGAAATTGTAATATGCAAATTACTATAAAGCTGAAATGAAGAGTACTAAAAATGTATAATTATTAGTAATAGTTATAAAATGATAGCATTCTGCTTGAGTCTATTGAATGATACTGACAATATAGGAACATAAACATTTCTTTAATATGCTATACACTCAAACTCCACTTATCCGGACTTCCCAGTTCCGGGCACTTCCCTCTACTGGGCACCTCAATACTGCATTGTGTGGTAAGGATCCACCAGCTTGTCCTTCATATACAGTGAATGTATGTACTGAGAGGTGTAGAATCAACTTACAGCTGCAGGTATGAGTAAAGGGTACAGTACATTTACAGCACCTGGTAGTGACCCTAATCATCTTTTATTAGAAAAAAAAGGGGAGATACTGCTGCTAGGATGAGGCAAGAAACTCTAAACAAGCTAAGCTAACCAAATTTTTCCAAAAAAAAAATTGTGTAACTTAAATACTAGTAGCTATTACTCAAAGTATGTATAATTGTAATTATAAATAAGTTATTACAATTCCTATACATGTACAGTGTATTAAAATACAAGTGCAAATGATTGTTCTCAGATACTGATATTTCTGATTACGGGCAGTGCCCAGTCCCTAGCTGCCTGTATTGGGGAGTTTGAGTGTATTTATTTTCAAACTATTTTAAAGGTATTAATGAAGTATATTATTATTGCTTTGAAGTGAATTGTCCAGTTGAGTTTAGAGAAAATGGACTACTTCAGCGTAAAGACAATCTTCCACAAGTCATAGTTCGTTCTGTGAGAAACCATCAAATTCTTTGAATTGTCCCATAGTACTTCTAGGATTACTTCCATGGTAAGGAACATTACTACGTTAAAAAATGAATCAATGTTATTAAACAATAATATATATCATTAAGCCATACATTTTCTGTATAATACTGAAAGGGTTCTTAATTTAATCTTTTTTAGGAATATTCCTAGGTTGACATAATAGATTAAACTCATTGATAAACTACCATTAGGTTGGGACATACATACTTATATTACTTGTTATTGCAAGAAAACATGTGTACTATGAAATTTTTAGTAACAAGTAAGACAATATTGATAAAATAATAAGGCAGAAGTAAAATATATTAACAAATGTATATGGTACAGGACATTGCAAAATTTTAGATGTTGAAGAAAATGCACAAATATACATTGAAAAATTCATATGTAAGGTAATATATAATTATATTTTTAATGGCACATATTATCACTATTTGCAGAATAATAAAAAGCATCATTCTCACTGTTTTACATAAAGTACTACCATTATACTGATTGTGATATTATTTGCATTCCTAAGCAAGATATTGGTGATAATCATATTTCCTATCCTCCTGGAAAGTAGCATGAAGAGCTCGGAAAGAATGGCTTAATTGGAAAAATTCGATTACACTCCAATATGTCTGTTGATGATGTTAAGGAGGAAATATATTCTGTGTTTAAACAACCAATGAATAAACGACATGATATGATTTTCCTTTCCTGTACTTACAGCCAACTGGCTGTGGATCACGTTCTCGTACTATACCAGCTTTGTCTCCATCATTTGAGTGGACAGTGCAGCAAGTGGTTAAACTTGGAGGAGCGAAAGAAATTATCTACATAGTTGCATTGGATGATCTAGTCTCCCAGTTTGAGGTGAGGTCAATTTAAACAAATTATATACATTCAATATTAGCTAAAGAATGTTGCCCATTATGCAGAGTGACAGTGAAGATTCAGATAAAGACATGGTAAACGACCTTGACGGCAAAATCAATGAAGCAAAACAAGGAAGTTCTATAAACCAGCGTCACCCTCCAGCTTCATTGTCAAACATGCCTCCTAGCCTATCTGATGCCCCTCCTAGTCCATCTGAAACACAAACTGAAAATGTATTAGAATTAACGTACAGGTAATACCTTTATAGATTCAGCAAAAATGTAATACTTGCTCTGTACTATTGCTTGTACAGGAGTTATCTTGATGTTATTGACTTAACTGAAGATTAACCACTTGAAAATAGTCAATTAATTGTCCTTAAATTATGAAGTTATTAAAGGTAAAACCACCTTCCTTTTTACCCTTACACCCCCCCCCACACACACACACTAAAAAAAAGTGTAATTAAGGCTATTATATAGTTGAGTGGCAGTAGTCCAAATTCAGTTAACATAAACCAAATCTTTCTCTTCTACACAACCAGACCAATTCCTACATCTTATTTAATGCTAATATTTTTGTCTGAAATACTTGCTTCTTAAAGTTTTCATCTACTGTTGAAACTTTGTTCTAATAGGTATGTTTTTTGGATGTATTGTTGGTAGGGGAATTTTGTCGTATGTTGTATTTGTGTGGGTTAGAAATGCATCATGTTTTATTAATCTTAGTCTAAGTTTAAAATGTAGAAAAACTGAATATTTCAGTGGTACATCCAGGCAGGTGGGAGAAAGCTATATTTTGAGGTGTAAAAATTTTGATGGGCAACTACTCAAACTTCTTACTAGCTCACACACATCACTTAAGATTTATGTATGATTTCAATTGGACAGGAACAAGGAAAGGAAACTAGGACAGGACAAGGAAAAAAAAACTAGGACAGGAACAAGGAAAGGAAACTAGGACAGGACAGGGAAAAGAAACTATAGTATGTCCAAGTTGAGTTGGCGGGGTAAAAACCGTTAATAACTTTTGAACGGAAGTAGCTACGCTTCTGGGGTTTGTACCATTCGAAAGCTCGTGCTGAAGCGGTCCAGAAAATTTCCTTTAAAAACTTCTGAGCCAGCGGGAAAGTGCAGTTTTAAAACTCAATAGAAAAGTCTATGGGAATAAATAAAACCACACGTTTCCCACGCTACACGCGGCGGGATTTATTCACGCGCTCAAACCTGGCCAAACACGTGGCAGTACCTCAGAGACAGTTGTAAACAAAAAGCAGTCGTAGTTTGGTGACTTCGTTTCTACCCTTCTGCTTGACATTCTGGTTCATTTTAGGCTCAGGAATTTGTTGCTATTCAAGGCTACTTAACAAGAGCAAGCTACAATGTGAGGTACGTTTGTATCACGGGTTGCTTGTCCACTCAGATTTTCTTACCTGTTTAAATAGGGCCTATTTATTTAGAAACTCAGCCAATTTACTGTTTGCTGACCAAGATAAGATATACAATTCATCATAGACTCTATATGCCACTATTTATGCTTTAGCTGTCCATTACTCCTCATGTCTATATAGGTACAGTTCTCTATGGTTATGGTGATGCTATTTACCACCCTACAAATTCAACTGCTGCTTGTATCTACCACAATTTCATGTCATCATAAAATTATATAATATATATATTGTACATGTCATTATAAAATTATATTAATTGTCAATTTTTTTTTGTATAATTTAAAAAAAGTTGAAATTTAACAAGTAAAATACACGCTTAAGCACACAACAATCAGACTTACTTGAGGAGGCATTCAGCCACGGTCCTGTGCTTCTTTCCTCTAAGTTTGTATCTCCAGATAATCCTCGCAACCTTCAACCAGTTTTAGCGCACTACTTGAAGCTCGTACATAAGAGTGATTAGTTATAACTGGGCATATATTGAATACAGCCGCGGAAGAAACTGCCACAGCTTCTTTTTCATTTCAACAAGTAAACTTACGGTAATAATGCGCACCTTGGACCCGCCCCGTTTTTTATGTGGGCGTCGACGTTTTCGCGCGTTTGAGCTACTACCGTCATGTGACCTTAATTGGTCTCTGGTTTCGCCGAGTGCATTCCTCTTTTGCCACATTTGTGGTCGCGCCAACTCAACGTGGACATACTATAGGACAGGACAAGGAAAAGAAACTATAGTATGTCCAAGTTGAGTTGGCCGCAAGAAAAACTTGAATAACTTTAGAACGGAAGCAGCTACGCATCCGCGGTATGCACCATTGGAAAGCTCGCGCCGAAGCGGTTAAAAATATTCCCTCAGTAAACCCCAAAACCGGAGAGAAAGTGCTATTCCAAAACTCAATACAAAAGTCTATGGGAATAGAAAAAACCACAGGTTTCCCGCTCAAAACGCGCCCGCTTTTAGTCACGCAGTATGGCTCAATTTATCACGCGGACTGTCTTCATTAAGAATTTTGTAAACAATGAGCGGCTTCTTCTCAGATTGCTGTGTTTCTAGCTTTATATCACGATTAGCTTAGGTTGCGAGTGTGGAAACAGGATAGACGGAGTGTTCTGTTGTTGCAGAGGGTACAGGACCACCTGATAGGATGTTGGTGAGATTATTTGTCTACCTGTTCAATAACAAATGCCATATAGCCAATATTATTTCAGTGATATAGCTATCATTTAGCTAGCAACTTGTAATACAGCCACACTTAAGCTGTTTGCCTTTAAATTGTGTGCTTGTCAAAGCCGTGTTGATGCCAATTCCTTTCTTCACTATAATAGATGCCGTTTATTGTAAGAATTAGGACCAACTCGGGAAGAACTCCACCTTCAACTCGGATCACAACTATTTTTTGAATGTGTACTACTTAAATTCTATCATTTCATCAATTTTCATATACCTTATTATAAATAAATGAAATAATTGATAATTTTATTTAACATGAAAGTCTAGTAACTTTAGCTACAAGTTTACAGTGCTGTACTGCTGAATCCTGTGAACATCAGAATATTTGTTGGGACACAGTAGGTAGAATCCACTGATTTTAATCCTGTCTCTTTAGAAGAACTCCCACCAGTTTGCGTTTTCCATCTGCTGTACATTATCTGCGCATAAGAAACATGAATATCATTGAAAACAGACGAGATGAGCTGTACAGCGCCCGAAAAACTCCATAAACTTCACTAAATTTATTTCTTTCAATAGTTACAGTATTAATGCGCACCTGCGCTACCGCCCCTTTTTCACGTGCAACGTTGACGTTTGCGCGCTTAATTGACTTGTATTCACATGACTAAATTGCTTCCGGTAAAGTACTAAATGCATTCCTCAATTACCGCGCTTGCGGTCGTGCCAACTCAACTTGGACATACTATAGGACAGAAACAAGGAAAGGAAACTAGTAGTAACCCCGTTGTCGAAATCGAACGATTTACTACTCGAGAAGGACCAACGTAAAACTCAGCCATTCTCTACAACTCTTTGGAGAGGTGCGAACGTAAAACTTCAACACTATCTTCAGCTTACCGAGAGGAACAGACGCAAAACTCTGCTATCTTCTCTACACATTGGAAAAAGAAGAAAAACGATTCTAACTCCAACTACGACGAGAGGTGACCTTTCGGAACAAACAACCGATCGACACTAATCGTCAACAATCAACGCCTTCGGAACGTGACGAAAAAAAAACGCCGAAGGAAACGTCGCCGTAACCTCTAGACGCCGTAACTCAACGTGAGACGCAGACGTGGGAAGGCTAAGCATCCGTCTGGAGTGGACCCAACCAAGGGTAAGCCACCTCCTAATCTTAGGATGAGGGCTTTTAGCGTGGAGAAGCTGCTGGACAGTGTTATGACACCGCCAGCACAGGAGGTAGTGAGGGAGAAGGAGGCAAATAAGGAAGAAGGTAGAGGTAGTACCACTGGAGGAGCAGGGAATATCACTTTAACTAGTTCCCAGTTTAAGGAGTTCTTGGATTCTGTTATGTCAGCCAGAGGCACGGTGCCCGTAGGTGAGGTAGTGCGTGGTGTGAGGAACAGGGACAAGGAGGTGGATCGTATAGTGAAGAATATTGCCCCATTTTCTGAGGGTGGGAACCTTGTTAATTATATCTCAGGTCTCGAGACCCAGTTAAGGGAGAGAGAAATAGAGGAAGAGAGGTGGAAGTGTTGGTTAATAAGTTACCTACGAAGATCACAGACAAGGCGGCAACTGCCATCAGGGAGGGTGAGGATTACGACAAAATTAAAAAAAATAGTCCTTACCCAGTATGGTAGAAGCCTCAGGACCATCGGGGCTCAGATGTTCCCTAAGAGGCGGGCCCATATCAGGGACCGAAGGGAGCTGGCACAGTTTGTGCATGATGAGGTTACCCGTGTGTCTATGCTGTGTACTACTGCCGAACAGTGGGCAGCTTTCGTAACCCAAGCCTATTACGCAAGTATGGTTTCAGGAAGCGAAACACCCCTTGTATATACCCATAGGTTATACCACTCTAGAGATATCCTAGATATTGGTGTCACTCTGAGAGAGATGATGGGTGGAGAGGCAATAGTAGTTGAGATGGGTAAGGAGTCAGTTCAAGGTAGTGGGTTGCGGTGCTTTGTTTGTAAACAGAAGGGACACAAGGCATCCCAATGCCCTGACAGACGAAACCAGAAGACATCAACACCTCAGACTAACCAACCGAAATCTAACGTAAACACAAAACGAACTTACATAGTTGGGGTTGATGAAGGGACGTGTGTGCATGGAGAGGTAAATGGGATAGGATGTAGTATTATACCTGACTCAGGTGCTACTATCACTGTTGTACCTAATCGACTAGTTCCCGACGCCCAATTGACAGACGAGAGAGTGTTGCTTGAAGGTGGGAAGGTCTAAGCACAACTCGCAGTTGTGGGGATGTCAGTTGGAGAAAAGTCTTATAAGCTAGAGGTAGCGGTAACTGACAAATTAACAACTGACAAGGTTCTGTCTGCAGTTCCTTTAGGAACTGAGCAGGCCACGACATTACTAATGACAGCAGCCGCAGCTGCAGACGTGACGGGTACACACAAGAAGAGGTGTGGGGTAGTCACGAGATGTCAGTCAAAAGAGAGTGAAAGTGTGTGGGAGCAGACAGAACGCGAAGCAGAACTAGCACTCACAAGTAATGACCGACTTGGTACGGGTTGTATGGGAGCAGAAACTCAGACAGAGTCAACCGTGTTGACGACCTCAAGTCCGGGACACACAGCCAAGAGTAACACTGCACGACGGAGTAAACTTGACGGACAAACTGGTACAGGGTCGAGGGTCAGAGTAGCTGTGGACCTTGGTGGTGAGAAAGACAGTAACTGTGACTACGGAGTGACGGTGGTAAACAATAACAATACTAGCAGCCGTGGTTATGGGATTGACACTAATAGCGGAAAGACTATTGATCAGGGGCGTAGGAACCACTCCGGCCACTCCGGTTATGGCCGGACCAATATTAATTCTTGGGATAGGTTATGGTCGTCAAAAAGTGTGCGGACCTGCAGCCAAGAAGGGGTGAGGTTTTGTAAAGCACGCGGCTGAGAGCGCTACGCGGTAGCTAGAGTACTGAATGTGTGTGGCTCGGGAGTCAAGTCAGTGTGGTGACGACTATGGCTGCTAGTTGTTTTGTTGTAATGGAGGATGTTCCGGATACTCCTCACCAACCCAACGCAGAGTTCCAGTTCCCGAAGCGCTCCTTTGGCAAGAAGTCTATAGTGCATCGCAGTTTTCAGCACTCCTGGTTTGCCAAGTGGCCTTTCTTGCATTACAAAGAGACCACTGATGTAGTCTATTGCCACACTTGCTTGAAAATGTTCAGAGAAAAGAAAGCCAAAACATCTACGAAAGCAGATCAAGCATTTGTAAGTTCAGTGATACTTACTTGATAGCTATATAGCTATAGCTATGTAATAGTTAGAGCATACGAGCTTAGGTACTGGTGGATTTAGTGCACTGAAGCCCTAGGGCCATAGGCCCGAGGGCTTTGTGCACTAAATCCACCAGTACCTGAGCGCATGCTCTAACTATTTTAGAACCCGTTTACCCGCCAGTTTCCACTAGCAACTTGGTTTATCAGCATTTTCGCACAAATATGGTGGTGTCAAGCACAAATATGGTGGTGTCAAGCGAATTTCCGGCCCAAAATTAAAATTCAATTAAAATTCAATTGAAGCACACCTAGCAGGTTTACTTTAGCATTGTAGCTGCCAGCTGTTATCTCCAGATCTAACTCTACCCTGGGCTGCTCTGCTCTGGGTAAACAGTTAAGCAGCTAGCTATGGTAAATTCCTGCGGGTATGAGTGTCAGCAGGAGAGTTGTCTAACTAGGGCTGCTGGAGAGTTGTCGAACTAGGGCTGGTCCCCGTATAGGTCGGATATGAGAGGGTAGCAGACCCTCACATATCATATCCAGGCCTCACACAGCTTTATCCGGCCTATTCTATTAAACTAAAACTCAAAAATAGCAATACCCCAAGGGTGGTTAGTATGCACAGTTTATATACCTAAAGGCAAAAAATAGTGCACACTTACCAAGTTAGTACACCTAGTAACAATATAGCAACGGGTTCTAAATAATTATACTAACTAATTTGGTGACTATATTTATTTGATAGGTATGTAGAGGGTTCAGCAATTGGAAAGATGCCACAATAGGATTTAGGAGCCATGAGCTCAGTGCCTGTCATCGTGAGGGAGTAGAAATGATTATAAACCTGCCTCTAAGCACTACTCCTGTTGGACACAACCTTTCAAAGCAATATAAAATTCAAGTGGCACAAAATCAGAAAATGTTTCTAAATATTTTGTCTTCCCTCTATTTTAAAAATCTGATAATACAAAAACTATGAAAAAGTTCCAAATATTTTGATTCTGTGTTCAGAATCACCAACATAACCATTAGCAATAATGTTTAAATCAAGTTTGTCTGTTAGATCCCTGTGAACATGTAGTAACATTAGGTTGTTTAGCCTTTGCTGTGTCATGGTGTTGCGCAGGTAATTCTTGACACGTTGGAGTGCACTGAAGGACCGTTCTGAAGTAGCATTTGTAGCCGGCATTATGAGAACAAGCTGGAGCACCCTACATACTTGAGATAATAAAGTTCTTTGAGCATTGGACAAAGAACAGAAATAATTCTTTATGTCAGCTGGAGTGCTGTGGTCATCTCGTGTCTGTTGGAATTCAATTCCAAAAGTGAACAATTGAGCCTTTCGATTTTCTTGATCCAGATCTTCCTTATAAAATTTACAAACAAACTCTAACTCCTCTTCGAAATCTTTTTTTTCTGATGCCTTTAAGAGTAACTGCTCCAAGTGACTGTACAACATGTATCCTGGCTGCTGGAACCGATCCTGGATACAGTTAACAATGAGGTCAATGGCTTCAAAGTAATGCTGTCTGAAGTAGGCCTTGACATCATCGTGAAATTCTGCATCTGCTAATACATCTTCAAGTCTTCGGGGTCGTTTGCGTTGACGTGGAAGCTGAGGTTCCATATCAAGTGATTCAGACATCTTCAGTACCTTTAGCCAAAACAAATCAAATGAATCTTCATCTCGAAGTTTTTTAATTGTGCGAATAACCATGTCTGCAACAATTTGCCCTTCAGCTGCAGATAGTGATTGATGCTGCAAAGTTTTGCTCAGGTTGTCTGTGTGTCTTAACACCAACTCACCCAAATAAGTACCAAAGAGAAAATTGAAAGTATTCATTTGTGAAGATACCCCCTGAATCCGTGCTTTGTTCTCTGTATCACTGGTAATCTCACCTGCTGTCTCCCAAGTGCTCAATAAAACAGAATAATTATCTATAATACTGAAGAGGGAGTCAGCACGTACCGTCCATCGAGTGGGACAAAGAACTTTCACATTAACACTACTAATTTCAGAGGACAAATCACTTTCATCTTTAAATTGTTTAAAAATTTCATTCCGTCGAGGTGATTTTTTTATAAGCTTGGTAATCTCATGTGTTGTGTCCAGAGCTGAATTTACGATCTGTGATTTCTTAACAGCATCACAAGCAGCAAGATTCAATGAGTGGCTATAACAATGAGTAAAAACAGCTCTAGATTCTTTATCCTGGACTCTTTTTGCCACACCTGATCGTATACCACTCATTTTACTACAGCCATCATAGCACTGTCCCCGAAGTTTGTTTAAGGGCAAGTTGAACCTAAGCATGCAATCTTTAATGACTGAGAAAAGTTGGACAGCATCAATTGAAGGAACAGCATATAAGCCCAAGAATTCCTCATACACCTCAAAATCATCTTCAATCCTACGCATAACAATAGTAACTTGCTCTTGATTTGTAATGTCGGTAGTTTCATCAATCATAATACTAATAAAAGGAGAACACTGAAGTTTACCTGATAAACTTCTCAAAATGTGGGTAGCCATTAATGAAATAAGCTCATTTTGAACTTCAGGTGATGTATACTTATTAGTCTTTTTTTCAAGCCATTTAAGCATCTCATCATCTCCTCCTCCCTGAAATTTTAACAACTGCATCAAATTCCCATCATAGTCATTATGATGCCCCCGAATAGCCAATGCCTGCCTAGCTAGAAACCTGAGGGAAGACAAAATATTTAGAAACATTTTCTGATTTTGTGCCACTTGAATTTTATATTGCTTTGAAAGGTAGTGTCCAACAGGAGTAGTGCTTAGAGGCAGGTTTATAATCATTTCCACTCCCTCACGGTGACAGGCACTGAGCTCATGGCTCCTAAATCCTATTGTGGCATCTTTCCAATTGCTGAACCCTCTACATACCTATCAAATAAATATAGTCACTATATTAGTTAGTATAATTATATAGCTATAGCTATAACTATCAAGTAAGTATCACTGAACTTACAAATGCTTGATCTGCTTTCGTAGATGTTTTGGCTTTCTTTTCTTTGAACATTTTCAAGCAAGTGTGGCAATAGACTACATCAGTGGTCTCTTTGTAATGCAAGAAAGGCCACTTGGCCAACCAGGAGTGCTGAAAACTGCGATGCACTATAGACTTCTTGCCAAGGAGCGCTTCGGGAACCGGAACTCTGCCTTGGGTTGGTGAGGAGTATCGGAACATCCTCCATTCCAACAAAACAACTAGCAGCCATAGTCGTCACCACACTGACTTGACTCCCGAGCCACACTCAATACTCTAGCTACCGCGTAGCGCTCTCAGCCGCGTGCTTTACAAAACCACACCCCTTCTTGGCTGCAGGTCCGCCCACTTTTTGACGACCATAACCTATCCCAAGAATTAATATTGGTCCGGCCATGGCCGGAGTGGCCGGAGTGGTTCTTACGCCCCTGATTATAGACTTTCTTCAACTTCCACAGAAGCTACATACTGTTCAGGACGTGAGGAAAGTGATTGACAGTTTGAATGGACTTCAGCTGTGTGCTGGTAACGATGATGACCGGTATTTTACAATTCAAGCAGCAAGAAAAGGGACGTTCAAGGACCCAACTGGTTAGTGGTGCATTTATATTAATTATTGTTTCTATGAACCTGCTTTTGATTATAGGCAAAACTGTAGTTGCAAGATAAGTTAAAGACTTTTGGACCACCACACAATACGCTGCACTTCTTGCCATATTTTTGTCAGACCATTATCATCTTTACCCCTTTCATCTTCTCGCTGTGACTCCTGCACTGCTTATCGCAAAGTGCTGAATGCTATTGTGTCTCGCCAATATATGGAGAGGAGCGATGATGGCGCACAAGCCAACAGTCACAACAATTTTTGGTGTCTCACCACTCCAGAAAATTATGTGTATTTATTAAAGCTTCAGTAAGGTTTATAAAATTACCAGACCTATATTTATGATGTTCAAAAAGGACATATTTAAATCTCCCAAAATTTTGAAGGGCCAGTATATGCGCATATATTTGTGCTATTAGATGTAAAATAAGTTTTTATTAAGGAGGGCAAGCTTTGGCCTAGGTGATCCCATTGCCCCTCTTTGCTCCGTTAAATGCAAAGACCTGTATGTACTACTAAAGGTCATAAGTCATAGCTGTGCATTATTTAGAAATTTTTCTCAGCACAATGAACGCTGTTTATTTTTTTATTTTTGAAGAGGGATTGTGAAGAGGACGCAGATGAGGCAACAGGAGCAGAGTCTTCCAGTGATGAAGGAGAAGAGGCCGGACTTGGAAAAGTACACTCGGAGCCCCACCCCCCCCCTCCCAATATGAAACCGCATACAATACATCATAAAGTTGCAATTATATAGGATCATGAATAATTTGTTGTTTGTATTACAAATATCTTTGTTGTTTGTGTTTTTGTGTATATGAAACTGTTTTGTAGTGGAGCTCGACGTCCGATGGCACTCATAGATCTCTCCTACATGATCACAATCAGCACCAAACACAACAAACAACATATTTTATTGTTGAACTAATATAATATTGGTATAAAATACATCAAACAATATAATTTTTATTTTTTTATTTTTTTTTATAATGGGAAAAGTGGAATTTTTTGTGTCTGGGACCTGCCCCAGAAGGAGAGGTGATCGGCACTCGTAATTAACGTGTCTGTGTAAGCTGAGGTTTAGCCGGCTTGCACGCGCCCCTCGGACCTTTGCTATAATGTTATTCATTTATCCTCCTCCCCTTTCTTACCCACTGAGTTCTATCTCATCCTGTTTCCTTTTATTTGTAATCACCTATTTCAAAATATGCGCATTAAATTCAAGCTATACCGGGTGCGGCGGGAGCCTCTGTCGGGCTGGGTAATTAAGTCTAGTGTGTATCTGGTCCTTCGAACTCCGTTTGAAGTTCATTGGGATACCTCTTACAAGGGTATTCTTCATTGGTCCTTTGAGCCTGATCTCTTGGATAAGAGATCCGGGCCACGACCTCGCTCATCGACCTGAGTCAACGTCAAGTTCCTTCCCCCGAATTTTTCCCTTCTGAGGCAGGGAGTGCGCCTTCTACATAAGGCCCTTCGACCTCGAGGATCGGTGTGAGACGGCCAGACGAAGCCAGCACAGCCTCTTCCTGATTCCAGACTGACTGTTTGGAAGCTTGCCTAGGGCAACAACCTACTCAGGCCATCAGACGCCTACCAGGTATTCCCGCCGCCGATTCCTAAATTGGACACTCATTGGGAATACATAGCATTGGAAATACATAGCATTGGGAATACATAGCATTGGGAATACATAGCTGGGAATACACTCGCCAACGCTCGATGATCATCCTAACCGTCGATTCAACCGATAATGCCTACTGTTGACGAAGAAGAAGCAAAGCTATTGCTGATGTGGAAGCAGTCCGCAAACGCAAGTCTGCGAGAAGAAGCCAATACACGAGTCTTCAACAACAACTCAACAAACTGATGCCTTTGCCACCAGGTAGAATGCCAACCAAAGAACTTGAGAAAAAGGTTGCCGAGGCAAAGCGTTCATCGGTGCTCCTACACGCCTTACAAGACAGACTGGAGGAGCTCCTCATTGACTCACCAGAAGTCAGAAAAGCCGAGGAAGAAGCAGGATATGTCCTCAGAGAAGAATATGACGAATTGGTCACACAAGCCGAGGCTCTAACAGATCGTAACCTTATCCATCACAAGGCCACAGTAGTCCATGACTCTCTGAAAACACTAGCCAAAGCAGATGAACCACACCTGGAGGTCTTTCAGAGATCTTACCGAGAGCTGTTGCCTCCAATCCAGTGGGTCAAAGAAGAAGCTGTTCAATACCCTGATGATGATCACTGTCGAGACCACGTAGACAGAATCAACCGAGCAGTAATGAGGTTTCAGCAACTCATTGTGGAATCTGAACGCAAGACCAGACCGTCAAGCTCTGTTGCTGAGAAAGCGTCAACCGTTGAGTCAGAGACGAAGTCCAAGTCACGACCAGTCACCAGTTTGGTGTCAAGGCTGAAGTTGGACCTTCCTAGGTTCAATGGAGAGCCTACCGAGTGGCTAGGGTTTAAGGCTCTCTTCACTGCTAACATAGAGAGAGACGGGTCGGATATAACTGAACACGAGAAGATCATGCATCTTCTCTCCTGCATGACATCAATTCCAGCACGTCAGACTGTCAAGCAGTTTTCGACCTCTACAGACGGTTACACCCAAGCCAAAAGCACTGGAAGATGCCTACGGTGGATGTTGGCGCATCTATCCTCATCATGTCAGCGCCTTGATAAGAGAAGACACCTATCACTACAATGCCGAGAGTCTGAGACGTATGCGGGAGATCATCGATGTCAGCCTCAAGGGATTAGGAGTGCAAAGGAGACTCCCTCCATCAATTTCTGGCTGCGGTCTTCATCCGTCAATTTGATAAGACAATGAGCTATGAATGGTCACACCACTGGGAAGACTTGGGAACTCTACCAACAATTGGGGAAGTGCGAGACTTTTTCCGGAAGCGAGAACTCCAAATGACAGATCAACATCCAAGGGTTCAACAGCAGTCACAACAAAAACATGGGCTGACAACGCGGCCAGACAAGACCAAGCGATCCACTGTTGGGGCTGTAACGGTAGCTGTAACGGAGATGACTTCTCCACACCTTTCCACTGCTTCCACAGCAAACAAGTGTCCGGCATGTGGTAAGACCAGGCACTCAATCCAGAGGTGCACAGCATTCTTGGAGCTCACACCAGAGCGACGGAGAGAACTCATCAACAAGTGTTTCAACTGCCTTCATCCAGGGCATAAGGTCAGAGACTGCCAATCAAGAGGCAGTTGTCGGACATGCCGTTCCAGCCAGCTTCATTCATTGCTGCATCTGAACCCCTCGACCACACCAGCCGACAGCCCTACTCCACAGTCTGACGGAGAATCGCTAGTCACATATGGGGACTCGGAGGGAGAGCCAGCCGTTCTCTCAACAGCGAAGTTCTGTGCCTATAATGGCAGACTTCAACGTGAAGGTCGAGCACTACTGGACAGTGGTTCAGTGCCATCATTGATCACCGAACATCTAGCTGATCAACTACGCTTAGTCGAGACGCCCTGTTTGAGGTCGTTCACCTGTGCGAGTGGAAACATATTGAACTCACAGAACAAGGTCACCGTGAATCTGATGCCGACCAGCAAGGACTTGCCAGACGAGTCAGTCGCAGTGATCTGCCATGTAGTAAAAAAACTACCGACCATCATCGCTCCAGATACGCCTGCTACGGTGCTGGGGCATCTATCCCAACGAGGACGATCACCTTTTGCCGACCCCACTCTGGGTGGTGACATTGATGTGCTACTGGGTGTCTCTGACAGTAGTCGATGTCACAGAGGCCCCAGGGAGTATACTAATGACAATGCTGGATATGCTGTGCCTACAGTCTTTGGTTGGGTCCTAGGAGGCAGACTGCCAGGTGCACCAACGAATCAAACCGTGCTCTTCGTTCATCCTGCCAAGAAGAGCCAAGATGAAGCGCTACAACGACTATGGGAGATGGATCAAGTGCCATCTAGTGAACAGAAGATGTCTAAGGATGAGACGAGGGCTGTAGAACATTTCCAGGACACTCATCAACGAAATCCAGCAGACGGGAGGTTTATCGTCAGACTTCCCAGGAAGGAGCCACCGCCACCACTAGGACATTCCAAATCTACAGCCATCAGACGGTTCCTTCGAAATGAGAAATCCCTCAAGGTCAAGGGACAACTTGAACAATTTGAGAAGGTGATGAAGGAGTAATTCACCTTAGACCATGCTGAAGTGGTACCTAAGAGCCAGTTGGAAAAGCCAGACAATCAACTTTACTACTTCCCTATACACGGAGTGGTGAAGGAGTCATCGACAACGACAAAGTTGAGGGCAGTCTTCGACGCTTCATGTAAGACAGCGTCAGGCTACTCACTAAATGACCAGCTGCTCCCAGGTCCTAACCTCTACCCTCTGCTTACTACTGTGTTGACACGTTTCAGAATACATCAGATCGCTTTAACCTCGGATATCTCCAAAATGTTCAGGGAGATCCTGTTGCATATTGATGAGAGAGACTTCCATCGTTTCATTCATCGCCAAGAATCTGGGCAGCTTGTCAGTGCTCGGATGAAGAGACTAACCATTGGCGTCACCACGTCGCCATTCCTAGCAACACAGACTCTCCACAAGCTTGCAGAGTTGTGTGAGAAGGACTATCCACTTGTAACACAGTCAATACGATCCTCGTTCTATGTAGATTATTGCCTCACTGGAGCAGCCACGGTTGCGGAAGCCAAAACACTGGTAGAGCAGTTAGCAACAGTGTTCCAGACCATTGGGATGAAGCTCAGGAAATTCAGATCCAATTCGACGGACCTTCTCCAGACAGTGCCCGAAGAACTCAGGGAAACAGCTGACCTGAGCATCGACGATCCTACATCAGCAGCCAGAGCGTTGGGGATCCACTGGAGAGTCAACCCAGATACCTTACACGTAGCTACGCCTCACCAGACAGAGCAGGCCTACGCCACCAACAGAGTAGTAGCATCTACAGCTGCTCAGATCTATGACGTATTAGGATTGTGGGCTCCTGTGACTGTAGTAGCTCGCATGCTCCTCCAACAGATGTAGAAGGCCAAACTTGAGTGGGATGAACGAGCACCTGAATCTATCACCCTCCAATGGATGACTTGGATGCGTGAACTGACTGAACTCACCAAACATCCCATACCTAGGAGGCTAGTCAACTCGAGCAAGACTTTCAGCCTCCAGCTACACGGATTTTCAGATGCCTCAACCAAGGCCTACGGTGCTGTGGTGTATTTGAGAGCTGTGTATAAAGACTCAACCTCTTCGTGCAACCTTGTGGTTGCCAGATCAAGAGTAGCTCCGGTCAAACCAGTGACAGTGCCAAGACTGGAGCTGACAGCAGCTTTGTTGTTGGCGCGGTTGTTAACTTCTGTGACTTCAGACTTGTCTATACCTATCGAGAACTGCTATGCCTGGACGGACTCGTCAATAGTTCTATCTTGGCTCAGACGTGCCCCAGAGACTTTGAAAACATATGAAGCCAAAAGGGTGATGACTATTTTGGGAATTCTTTCTCGCGGACAATGGAGACACGTTCGTAGAGTAGACAACCCTGCTGATTTGCCTAGCCAAGGAGCTCTTACCTCAGAACTAATCAATTCTGAACTTTGGTGGCACGGACCGCCATGGCTATTGCTTCCACCAGACGAGTGGCCAGTAACCAAGCTGACATTCAAATTTAACGGCAAGGGATGAAGCCTTCCCTGTCTGCTTTGGCAACATCCACTACTGCTACGTCAGAGTGGTCGTTGTGGCACCAATTCTCTGACTTCGACAAACTTGTGCGTGTTGTTGCATACAGTCGAAGATTCATTAATAACAGTTGTCGTCAAGCTGAGAGCAAGATGAAGGAGATCAACTTATCTACTGAGGGAATCAGAACTGCCAGATTCGCTATCCTTCGTCAATCACAATGGATGTTTTTCCCTGGAGTGCTAGACTGGCTCCAGGACAACAAACCCATACCAAGAGCTCACATATTGAGCAAATTTGACGTCGAGCTTGACAGCTATTCTGGTCTAATTGTCATTCGTGGACGTGTCAAAAAAACCGAGGAACATCAGCAGAGATCACAAATCGTGATGTCACTCAAGTCAAATGTCACAAAACTGCTAGTGTCCACTAGACACCAGACGTATCATCATCCTGGAACCTCAACCATGCTCAGTCTGCTGGCTAACTATTATTACATTCCGAAGCTTAGGAATCATCTTAAGCAGCTGAGCCGAAATTGCGTCACCTGCCAACGAGCATACGCTCAACCAACTTCCCAGAAGATGGGAGCACTACCGCCAGCCAGGACAACTCCAGCTCCACCGTTTGACAGAGTTGGAGTCGACTTTGCCGGTCCCTTCCTGATAACTCGAGGCAACCCGAGAAAGCCTACTCGGGTGAAAGTTTATGCTGTTGTATTTGTCTGCCTGGTGACAAGGGCAATTCATCTCGAGCTCTGCGGAGACCTAACCACTGAGGCTTTCATTGCCTGTCTTCGTCGATTCTGTGCCAGACGAGGCAGCCCCAGTCATGTGTACTCAGACAACGGTACTAACTTGGTAGGCACCAAGAACGAGATTGAAGAACTCCAACAAACACTCTTCAGCAGAGGGACTCGAGATGCTATTTCCAACTTCTCGACTAAACAGCAGTTGCAGTGGCATCTGTCACCTCCCCGAGCTCCACATTTTGGTGGAATCTGCTGGGAGGCTATGATGAGTTGGAGACCATCCTCGTGGAAGTAGAAGCTGTGCTCAATTCTCGTCCGTCTGAGCCCTTCACCTCGACTGACCCTGACTCTACTGAACTCATTACGCCGGGACACTTCCTCATAGGACGTCCACTGCCAGCTCCTCCGCCAGTTCATGTGAATGATGTCAGGAAACCTGATCTCCTGAAACGATGGGCATTCGTCCAGCGAATCATCCAAGACTTATGGATCAAGTGGAGAGCAACTCACTTACAAGCTCACAATGCCAGAAGCAAGTGGCGAGACTGCCACCGTATTACCCAAGAAGGAGACCTAGTTCTGATAAAGGACGAAGTGCTTACTGTCAGATCATGGCCACTAGGACGAGTCATTCGTACTTATCCTGGAACTGACGTTCGTGTCAGAGTCGTAGACGTCTTCTGTAATGGACACACTTACAAAAGAGCAATGAACAGATTAGTGCTATTGATAGCTGTACCTTCTTCAGCCCCGGGTGGATGTCTGGGACCTGCCCCAGAAGGAGAGGTGATCGGCACTCATAATTAACGTGTCTGTGTAAGCTGAGGTTTAGCCGGCTTGCGCGCACCCCTCGGACCTTCGCTATAATGTTATTCATTTATCCTCCTCCCCTTTCTTACCCACTGAGTTCTATCTCATCCAGTTTCCTTTTATTTGTAATCACCTATTTCAAAATATGCGCATTAAATTCAAGTTATACCGGGTGCGGCGGGAGCCTCTGTCGGGCTGGGTAATTAAGTCTAGTGTGTATCTGGTCCTTCGAATTCCGTTTGAAGTCCATTGGGATACCTCTTACAAGGGTATTCTTCATTTTGGGGAAAAATTCAATCTCTGTGTCTTCATCTTTCATTCTTCTTTCTCTTCCTTCTCCTTCACTCCAGCGGAGGGCAGAAAACCACAGTGCAGAAATGCTTTTAAAGCTCCTTACTGGGACAATTTGGACTTCAGGTTTGGTGTAAGTTTTTTTGTTGTTGTTATTGTAATTAATTAATAAAATAATTAATTTTTTTTTTATAACAAGCTATTTGTTGCTGTGAAATTGATGGAGGGGCAGGCAATAATTGAAGGGTGGGGAAATGGGTAGCCGGGTGATGGGCGAAAAGAAAATTAGAATGAGTTGCAGGTTATAATTATAAGACAAACCATGAAGCTTGTAGCTTGCACATAAATGCTCATCTTATTCGTGTAGTGGTTGCAAAACTTCTTGAAGTATTTGGATGACTGGGAGAGGAGCGTGAAGGCCATGCCTGGTTTTAGTAAGGCAGAGCACAATAAAATGCTTTTAAGTGCTCCAACGAGACTTGGTCTTCATATAACTGGTGAGTTGTGATTGTTTATTACTATTATGGCTATGCATTGTTGTCATTATTGTTCTTTGTTAATTTTTTCTTACTCAGTTCAGACGTTTGTGGAGTTGTTGGAGTACATCTTCACTACTGTTCCAGGAGTTTCAGTGTTCTTGAGCAACAGACTGTGTCAGGACCCACTTGAGAATTTTTTTGGCAGACGGCGTCAACGTGGTGGAGTAACTGAAAACCCTAATGTTGCCGAATTTTCAAAGAACACTGAAGCCCTTATGAATTGTCAACTCTACCTATGCTAGTGTTAGAAGCAATTGTCGTGGCAGTGCAAAGAAAATGGACTTTGAAATAGATAACACACCCATCACCAAACGTAAAAAATTGAACTAGTTATATTTATACTACTATTGATAATATTGATTTTTTTACGAATCACAATATTAAATATAATATAGGGTTAGTACCCCGTAATTATAGTATGACAAATAAAATATGGAAGCAATAATATTACAAAAAAGACAACAAAATTAACAAATGTGAAATGGTAAATAAAACAATACTAGTTATTTTATTCATCAATAGTGATGGGTTGTGTGGTTTGTAGTTATCTTCTTAATCCTTTCGATTTCTGTAGCTGTGACTTGTATCTTTGTTTATAAAGCTCAAGGCAAGAGCTGGCAAATGAAAAACCTCGTACGGTCAAGTATAATTCACAAATTTTTTTCAACACTGCTGTAGGCACTTCTTCTCCATAGTGTGCAGTCAACATGCCCCATAGAGTTAACAGGTCATCATTTGTCAGAATGGAATCCAATATAGTACTCCTTGTATTTCCACCCAATTCTCCAATGCTCTCAACATGTAGGTAATTTCTAATTATTTGTTCTATGATTGTGAACACCAAGTAAACATTGTTATTGATATGCCACAAGCCTCCGCGATCAATTTGGTTTGTCCATTCTTCACTATCCTCTTCTTGTAAGTCATTGCCTTAGAATTCAATCATCAAAAGGGTCATATCCTCCTTGCTATCATGTGATGATTTCTCTAGTTTACTGTGCACCTTCCGGCATACATATCCAGCTACATACCTCAGAGCATTTTCTTCGTGTGACGTCAATTTGGTTGGGCAAGAAGTCTTATTCTCTTCTTTCACTTCAAAGTTTTCTTTGATCAACTCTATAAACCACCTTGTTGTGATGTACTGAAATACAGATGCTGGAGCTCTCTTGCCTGTTGCTTTGCAAAATATTTCATCCCACTTTCCCCTAAATTCAGTGCTTATGCGCAAGGCATGAAATTTCTCCCACATTTGTTCAGCCTGTAGTGCAATGGAGCGCCGACTTGACAACATGCACCCTTTGAGTGAGGATACAAGCCAGTCAGAAAATCTCTCAACCTCACTGTGATTACTACTTAGCTTGCACCACAGGAGAAACTTGGTTGCAGCTTGATGAGGTTCTATCAGATTTTACTTGAAACCCATCATCATCCAGCAACTTCTGCAGGTAATTAACTAGAAGACATTGAGAATCTTCACCACAGTCAGGCTCTTTACCACATTCAGCTGTAGCTAAAACATTTAAAACACAAGTTGTTGGCTACAAGACAGTTCAGTCTAAGATTAACCAAAACTCACCCATTGGTAGGGCTTCTTTCCACGAAAAGGAACGCACGGGCCATTAGGGGTTAAATTTATGTGTACACTATTATCAGGGTAACGCGGATGGGTCACAGCTAAGGCCGCGAATCATTTCGTTTCCAATCGCGCCTTCGTGTTTTCTATCTATGATTTACTAGACAGATTATATTACTGCTAATTGTCTACACAAGCAGTTATAGCAGCCAAGTGGCACATATTTCTAACAATAATATAAACTGAAAGGAGAGTTACATGCAACCCCTAGACCTACATGTACTGTGCCTAAACCCCTGATAGCTAATAAAGTAATAATAATATTATGTATAGTATAATCGATTTCTATAATAGCTAATAAGTTTTAGTTAAATCAGTTTTCCTATCCTACTCTCTTTCTTCCTGAGATTATTCAGGAAAAAAGAGAGCAGGATAGGAAAACTTATTTAACTAAATTGTAGATGATGCTAAGAAATAAAGTTAGTACATCGAGTACCCCTATGTGGTGGGTACTTATTAGTAATCAAATTATTTATTTCTATCAAATTATTATTTATTTTTAATAATTAATTTATTCATTTATTTTTAATTTCTTTCTTTATTTTTTTATTTTTTTTATTTATTATTTATTAATACATAACAATTAACCTACTGAAACTGTCAGAGTAGTCAAAGTTCTATATTGAAAGAGACAAGCCTTGATGAACTGCTGAACTCTTATATTATTATTATTATTATTGAAAATTGACCATAGCTCCCCACAGAGCAACACCTGCAGAAATAAGAAAACAGCCAATGTGCTGGCCAGTGTGGTTATCTTTCATTATTAATAGTAAAAGTAAAAGTTGAGAGAGTAGTAAGACAATATTAATTCAAACATTTCAATGTTTTTATGAACAAGACAGCAGCGGTTGAAGGTAAGATTGCATTAACCATTGTGTTAGATAGAAAGAAAATAAGTATAGTTATTAATTCTTCTCAGAGCTCAAATAATTTCCTAGAATTTATGAAGCATCAAACTGTGACAACTGGAATAAAGCATGTGGTGGGATAAGGATTCACTATTAGCTTCAATTCTGATATGTATCTAATGCTCATCTTCTAAATAAGAATTCCCTCACTGGAATATCAAATGGATCCACAGACATTTACTGATGCATAAAGCTATATGCGGGGTACACCCAGTGGCGGCAGAACTGGCCCGACAGACCCGGCTAGTGCAGGACCAATAATTTCCAGGACAACTAATACGCATGCGCATAGACTTATACTAGCTGCACGTTAACGATACTAGCTGCACGTTAACGATATCTTACCAGTTTGGTGGTAAAACTTGAGTATGGCTTCATCAACGTCGTGTTCTATGTCAATTCCAGTGGAACCTTTTCTACCGGAGCAATATCGGCCGATAAATCATTTCGATTCCCCAAGAAGAAATTCGGTAAACAAGAAAGGTAAAAAAAATAAATCGTGGACTGTCTGTACTAGCTAGAATTTAGTTTAGAGGTGCAGCATGTTTTCTTCAGTGGAGTATATGCCTATATCTTGTTGTTGTATTTTAACTTTTAATGTTCATTTAGAAGCTTTAGAGTGGAGTGGTGTGATAAATGGAATTGGTTGCACTATAATGTGGAGTCAGAGTCAGCATATTGTTATATATGCATGAAGGCCTCTAAAAGAAGGGAAATTGTTAACTAGCAGTAAGCGTGAACCTGCTTTTATAAGTTAAGGATTTTGCTATTGGAAAGGGGCTACTTTAGCTTTCGGTAAGCACCAAGCCAGTCAGTGTCATAAGGAAGCTACTGAAGCACTAGTTGGTCGTCCGAAGTAGATCCGAGGAAGTGTTGGAGAGCTGTTTAGCACTGGGCACAAGAAACAAGCAGTCAATCAAAAAATGCTTCTTGTTCTACTTCAAAATAGTCTTGGCTCGGCAAGGTTTGGCTTTAAGGAGTCATGATGACCTATCCAGCAATTTCCATCAGCTATTATTACTTCGTAGTGAAGACAATCCTGAATTAACTGATTGGATTTTGAAGAAGAAATGCAAACATAGCCATGAAATACAAAATGAATGTCTTCAAATTATGGCCATGCATATTGTTCGTAGATTGAGTCAAGCTATTCGTACTGCAGCTTATTTTGCGGTTATGGCAGATGAGTGCACTGAATTTTCGAATAAGGAGCAGTTCACAATTTGTATTAGATGGGTAGGGGATGATCTAGTGGATCATGAAGATAACATTGGTCTGTACCAGGTAGACAGCATAAATTCTGAATTCTTACTCATGCAATCATGGACACATTGTTGCGAATGAATATTCGTTTATCTAATTGTCGTGGCCAGTGCTACAATGGTGCTTCAACTAGAGTGGTAGCAAGAGCGGCGTAGTGGCTAGACTATGATCAGAAGAAAAACATGCTGTGTATTCACATTGTCATGGGCATGCCTTGAATTTAGCTGTTTGCACAACTATTAAGCAGTCTACAGTGTGCAATGATGCCATAGATATTGCGTTTGAGGTCAAAAAAAATTGCCAAAACGAAATGCTTTTTTTGACCAAATTAAGCAAGAACATGCTGAAGATGAAAGTGGAGTAGGAATTGGGTCATTCTGACATACAAGATGGACTGTTTGAGCTGACTCAATTGGAAGTATTTTGGAAAACTACAACATTCTTAATGAGGTATGGAATGAATGTTTACAAGATCCCCGATATTAAAAGCCGAATAATTGGGATAAAAACTCAGATGTCCAATTTCAGTTGTTTAATTTGTTTGCACGTTAGTGAAAATTCTTAAAATAACAGATAATTTGAGTAAAACATTGCAACTAAAATCTCTGTGCAGCTGTAGCTCAAGTTATTGTTGGTCAGACTATAAAGACTTTGATGAGTATGCGACATGATGATGCATTTTCACTTTTTTGGAATCACATGGAGATTTTACGTGTGCATACTAACAGTGATGAAGCAGTGTTGCCAAGAAAGAAAAAGACACCAAAGTGTTTTGAAGTGGGGAAAGAGAGTGTAGCCATTCTTCCACAGTTTAAGATTATTTTCGCAGGTTATATTTTGAAGCTTTGGATTTAGCAATTACTTGTATTCAGGATTGAGGTAAGTTGTAATTTCATACAGTATTTGTTGGCTAAAATTACATATAATAATATTGGTTTATTTTTTTATCATAGCTGAGAGCTTGTTCAAGAGTTAAGCAGAAGTATACTTTGCGAAGTTGTGGTGTTTTAGTTTAGCTTCTTGTTGTCTCATATTCGTTTACAGCAACTCTCCATGCGTCGTCTAAGCTCACGTGGCAAGGTGCACCAGGCTGCCTCTCCTCCAGTAACCGTTCTCCGGAATCTGTGCACCTGAACTCAAGTGGATGGGTCCACCAGGCGCGATTTCGAGCCTGGTGGATCCATCCACTTGATTTTCGCTTTCTAATAGCCAATATTATGTTAAACAAATATAAAATTACTACTTACCTCAATTTTCTGAGTATTGATAACTTCTGTACTATGTACTATCAAATTGAAGTTAATTTGACTATCTGAATTACCGTGAATTCTTGACAACAAGCTCTCAGCTACAAATACACAAGACAATCAATTTTAGCACACAAATACAAAATTACTTTCTTACCTCATTTTCTTGAGCAGTGGTAACTTTTGTAGTACCAAATTTGAGCCAATCTGACTATTTGAATTACCAGTCACTGATGACAAGCTCTCAGCTACAAAAAAGAAAGGCCAGAGTTAATTTTGCATATTTAGCTAACAAATATGGAATTGCTACTTACCTCAGCTCCCCTCGAGTAGTATAGTAGCTTCCTTTAGCATTAATACTACGGCATTCTGACTACCAATGACTCTTGACAACCAACAAGCGGCACTCCGTATCTCCCCCTAAAACGGCGATGTTTTGAAATTAAGTCTGGAAAAGGGTCTTCAATGCCATAGTAACCGGTCGAATTAACTTTTTTTTTCTTAAAAAGCAAGCGTTTTCGCAGGAATTTTCTCACACTTCGGAGCTTAAGGTATAAAGTAAGGCTTACTTAGTGCTGTAGTTTCAGAATCAACTGGGGTCAAGCCTAAAAAGCCGTGTTTTTTGGAGAAAAAAGTTTCCCGCGCGCATTTTAGGGGCATACGTACCATCCTTACACACATATAATATACATATAACATATACCCGATTTTGCATTATCCACCCCTAATACTGTCTCGCTCGCTTCAATTGCCGCCAATAAAACAAAAAGTTCAGGCGCTTAGGTCTGCTCCAATTAGCTTGGACCACACCACTCACTGCTGGGCAGATCCATTTCTTTATTTTATCAAGACAATTTACAAACTTACTAGCAGTGTTGTTTTGGTTTAGCAATTACAGACATTCTTAGTTTTAGTTATTCATACTAAAACAATATCTTGAATGCTTAGTTTTAGTTTTTTTCCTAAATTCTCCCTGAAGATTAAGTTAGTTTTTAGTTTTTCTTCAATACCATGTAGAAGATTTAGTTAGTTATACTATCAATTGTCTTAGTTTTAGTTAATTTATGTTGCCTCTCAAATTCTGCAATAATGAGACTCCGTAGTTTTTCCAAAGAACTTCAAAAATGGCATATTTCTGTGAAAACTTGGGTATTATTAATAAAGTATGGTATTTGTTATGTAGTTTAGAGAATAATTACTTGATGGGAATTTATATTTTCATTTAGTTTTTGCACAAGTTAAGCCAGTATCATCAGCAGCTTCTTCCAACACATGCTGACATGCCTATGCTTCACTGAAACACCAGTCACCCCAGCTCTGATTAGAGTATTTGAGTCTGAGCAACACTAAACGCTTTCCCTAACCTTTCCAGCGACGTCCGAAGCGCGATCGCAGCTATAACAGCTTAAGACCCACGCTCCGTAAGGCTTGCTGGAGCTCACTGCGTGGGTGGAAAGGACTAGGTCGGAGAGAGAGGTGTGGCTTCAATAGGCACTTTCTGGGGGTTGACGACCCGTGTACGCGCATGGGCCAGGAAAGATTCCAGTTTCACCCGATATACTTCCCATCCAAGGTTTCCAGGAATCTTCGATACGTTCAATCGCAAAATATTCCTGAACCGGGTGCACCCCCTTTCCCAGCGTAGCTGTTAGGTAAAGGGTCTGGCTACGCGAGACTAGGACCTTAGAGGACATAGGAAAGAGTAGCGCACTACACGTGAATAGTGAATAGTAGCGCTACAGGTATATGAAAATCAGACACCTAATCATTCTTTTCAATTCAAGAGGAGTATTAAATCATTGAAAACTATTGTTCATCATAAAATTGATATACTAATAATCTAAAACATGTATTCACACTCAAATGAACAGCAGCAGCTTAGTGTTACTTTTTAATTACTTTTAAATATCTTATCTTCTGCCACATCAGTATACTCAAACTAAATCCAATAGTTTTCTGAATGTCTAGCAGCTGAGGCGAAGTCTCACTACGTAACTGTAAACAATTGTAGTAAAAATAAGCTTCTACATTAGCTACCGGTGACAGCTGGGCTAAAAGATATCGACGAGATCGGTTCACCTTCAATTGAAACTCGCATTGTAGGTAAAACAATGTGGTCATAAAAGACCACCTAGCACACTCAATATTACAGTGTGAAGGAGTGGGTTAAAATAGTCGTGCGCGTAACATTAGCTACTGAACTTTCCCACTTCAGAGTTGAAACGATCCTAAGTCTGTAATGGAGACGGTATAAATGTCAGGTGTCCTTGGGCCCCTAGCTTTCATATATGGTGGAGAAGCTCTCTGGGTATCTTGTTTGCCTGCAGTAAATAAAGTAGGTCTACAAAATAACAGAAATAAAGATAGACAGCCATAGCAACCAGGCTAATTTTATGGCTAAGCGACCTTTACCAAGTGTCCCAGCACCCTTGTAGTCGATCTCACGTCACCAGACCTTTAACTACCATTTACCAGCTACCCTTTACCAGCTACCAGAAGCTTTATTACCCTTTACCCGCTACGCCAGGTGGAGGAAAGGTTCTCGAACACTGCCGGCCATTGACACAGCTCAGCGATTCTAGCTCCAATGGAAATTGGTAGATGTAATTAGGCTTTAGCACTATGAATAACATTATTAGTATAGCAACTGTAACCACCCTTTCTGCAAGCTGCAATTTCGCGCTTGGACAGTGATGAGTATCTCTGATGGGACTGCGATAGATACTATGTACAAATCTTCGGCCATCTGGGTTACTTGTGTCTAATGAAAGAATGAATGCATTTTGAATGCAAAGACAGCACTGATCCATTTTACTGAATGAAATTTTCGCTCGCAAGTTTCTTCTTTACCGCAAGTGGTCACTTAAATGTTATTCATAGTGCTAAAGCCTAATTACCTCCACCAACTTTCACGTGAAATTCAAACCTCTGAGTCAATGGCGAGATTCCAGACCCTTTCGTGTAGCGGGTAGAGGGTAGTAAAGGGTCTGGCAAGGCGAGACTACCTGGAGGAAGAAAGAAACAGCAAACAGAAGCTGAAAGGAGCTTTGTGGTAGGTGTGGCATCTGCAAAACCGTGTTATATGTTACATTGGTTCTTTGGTTGTCATTTATACGTAACCCATAATATGTCATATCCAATTGTTAAATAATCATATTCTATTCATCTTTGCTTCAGTTCTAGTTTTATTTTAGTTAAATTTTTGCTTAAGACACATTCTTACTGTTTATTCAATTTTATGCTTGTATCATCAAGTGAGCGATTTTTACACTGATCAGCCTCACTAATTATACCAGCAGAATGTGCTTCCATTCAATGTATAAAAGACAAGTGCACTTGCTAAAGCTACACTTCAACTTTAAAGCACTCTGATGTCAGTTGTGAGTGGCAGAAGGTGACGCAGCCATGCCCTCCTTGTAAGTAATTAATGCCACCAATGATGATCATCTGAGAAAATTATGCATTGAAACTGAATTTGTTGTTCATTGTCAAAAGTATTTTATTAAATTCAGGGGACTAAATGCATGCATGCATGCATGTATGTATGTATGTATTTGTGCCACAGTACATTCAGAATGTCCAATCAGATTTCTTAATTAATGTTAAATAATTTCCATACGGATTTAGCCTAGAGCCAAGTTATTTGCACAATCCATTTGGTCCATATGGGATTTACACTATCCTTGGGCCATTGGCCCTCAATTTGTCAATACAGCGTTGACCCTTGCAGCCTGGTATTTGTTTGTATTGTGGTGTGTGTGTGTGTGTGTGTGTGTTGGTAGTAGTTATGGGTAGATGAGTGTGTAGATAAATAGACATAAGTCGATTGGTCAATAGATCACTTTATAACCAGGAAATGCGTGAGTAAGGTTATGTAGCGCATGTTAAAAGGTATTTTAGAAGCTCTCTTATTTAGTGCCTCAGAACAACAGATAAAACCACATTACATGTAATAAATACATTTAAAAATATTACATGTACATGCAGTATAGAATCACATGATTAGTTTTTGCTAAGGATCTAATAAATAATTTAGGCTGTACAGGCAGAGTTCCAGTTATTCTTAATTAACCAGCTGTTCAGTGATTATGTGCTTTACCCTAAAAAAGTAATTAACAGCTGCCCTGTAGAGGGAGGTGCCCTGATCTTAGAGGTCCCAGATAAGGGAGGTTCTACTGTACTTATGTTGAATGACTAATTAATTAACCATAGGGTCATCAAATACATTTGTTTAAATCCAGCAAAGTTCTCGTGCTTTATGCTCTCTGCACTGACTCAATTCAACCTGGACAGAGTGCTAGCTAATTCAAGCTTATGCTAAAAACTCTATTAATAAATAATAATAGTAATATATAATATGTATCTATTGGCAACCATTATTCTGTTGTCCATTTAGTGCACTTATAATCTACTCAATTAATAGTGTTGCTCTGCCAAAATCACTACTTCCCTATATTCAAACAAAGTCTATATGCCAAACTCAATACAACTTCAGGAAGAAATGAGCAGAACTGTGAACATTAGTTGTATGAATTCAATACTTCACACTAGCATAGAATAATTAAGCCATAATCAGATTTAATATGCATTGTCTGTGATGTAGATGTCAGTAGACATAAAACTCAACAATGATAATATTGATGGAGCAAAAGCAGAGGTCAATTCTTGACCTTGACTAATAATCATAATAGAAATAATAATTATATTTAAATAACAAGTTGTCAATGTGAGTTGAGGATGCTCTGGAAACTAAAAGTAATCGTTTGTCGTCATTGATTTGTTGTTGTTGTTCCCATAGTATATAGGGCAAGAAATGGAATTCCTATCGCCAGAATCTAGAAATGGTGAATATACACTTTCTTTCCAGTACAAGGACATTTAGCCCTATCTTATACTGGAAAGGTGATGTAAGTTTGACATTTCCTAGATTCATGATGATCAAAAGTTCACTTCATGCCCCATTTTTTAAACTGTGCCCACATCTAGATATCAACACTGGGGCATAAAAAAACGCCTTCTTCAAATCAATATATATAAAGATTGTGGTGGAAGACCCTACTGATTGAACTGTCTCCTCCCCACAGCTGTGAACATTTAAATAATTATTAGTATTATTATTGTATTATAGAACCTTTTTCTCTGGTATACATTTCCATAACTTCACACTTAGGATCATTGACATTTACCCGACCCTATTGCACCTGTATAGTTTTGTATCATGATCCTCCCTCGTGGTGGCGGCGCTGCGCTGGTTTGATACATTATGGCTGGACAGGCCGTCACCAATCAGTCATGCTATATGTTAACTTAATGGCAACGTGGAATTAATTATTCTTATTAAAACAATTCGTTAACCTTTGGGCGTAGAATTAGGAGAGCAAGAGCAGCCCTCCACTACAACCCCTCCGAAGTCTTACCCATCGAAGCTGACTCTGGTGGCAGCCTACTATCATTCGAAACTCCAACAAAGATGTATTGTTTATAATCACTTACAATTTGAGCTGAATACTTGAACTGTTGTTTATGTATGTTTAACCAGCTGTCTAAATAAGCACTGTTGACTATGAGAGCCACTAAAGGCTACAGTATTTCTTTGACTGCCTTTAAACGTAGAGTGCACTTAGCTACGACTTGCAATAAGAATATTTTAGCTATACTGTTTCAACTTCAGCGTGCTCTAATGAGAATAACTAGCTACACCGTGACTATATGTGCTACTATATCCACATTAGACATAGGCGTGAGGAACTATAGAATTGTTATTAATAACAGCTATAACTCATTGTGAGCTCAATCGCTATAAATTGAAGGAATGAAGCTACACATGAACCGTACTAATTGTTTTTTAATATAACTAGTCTAATTTCCCCCTTTGTTTGTGCTGAAAGTTGGTTGATAAAATTGATTGAAAGCAGGCACATAAAAAGCATTCAATTGTCATGTTATTAACTGAGCCTAATTACCAATTTAATGTTTTGTTGACTTAATTGACTAGCAATTGAATTTATGTGGGTGTGTCTATAATTATAATATTCATACTTCTAAAACATGCTATGAATATCAATTTAATATGCTGTTTAGCTAGTTGACTTAAAGAAAATTAACCAAAATAATCATACTGTTTTGAACTAAAGCACACATTGAGTTGAAAAGGGTGATGGTCTTTATTATTTACATTGCTAGGTCTGATGATCATCTGTCTAGGAGAACAGAAACCAATGCTGGAGTTATTTGCCAGATTCTGGTACAGACACTTCAGATATAACGTCTGCTTCCCACCTAAGCTGGAGAGTATTTTAGAGACTATGAAATGTACATTCTCTGAAACCAGAGAAGGTTACTCTATTGATTTATTAACTGCCGGTATAAAAAGTAAATTTTCTGCAGATGAACAGAAAATGTTACTAATGGGCCTCATTGTATATAGCCGACAAAAAAATGGAACTAATGTCTACTGTTAATTGTGAATAATGAGTGGTAGGTATAAGTTAGGAACAAGTTACTACTTTAAAGCCAATAATATAATTTATAAACACTAGGGATTTCTAGTCATTATGGTCCAGTCACTTCTGCATATGGTTTCAATATTTCCCTTCATAGATTTTTTTCCACTTACAGGAGCAGAAAGAAAAAGCTTTTGATTCAGTCACTCTTGGCTGAAATTATTTTAATAATAACAAATAATTTGTAATAATTATTAAAAGATTTTGTGTGGCAATTTTATGCCAATGTAAACATATACAGTGGAACCTCTCTACAAAGGGACTCTGAAGAACAACTTGACTCTTAACAACAGCCAGTGTAAATGGAACACAGTGATCTACTACAATAAAAAATAAACTCTGAAAGCAGCCAAACTCTCTACAAGGGTCATAAGACTTGACCCCAAGCATGGCCTTTGTAGAGAGGTTCCACTGTAGTTGGCTTTGTTCATCTTTCTGTGTGGTTGTGTTTGCACTACTGCTTGCTGACAGTCTTTAACTTAAAGTTTTCAAGAAGTTTGCAATATAGCTACTTTAGATTATGTCAGTCACTTAACTAACTACAAAATAATATTAACGACTGAATCAGTTAAGCAGTTCTCTAATTCATTAATAATTTATTGCAAGGCAAATTTGGAAGCAAAAAAAATAGCAAATTTCGAAATCAAACGAGGTTTGCAAACTGAAATCTTGATCACAAATTGTTCCTATAAAAAAAAGCACTACTTTATGCAGGCTAACAAACTGAAGAAAACAATTGCATATATTTACAGGCTGGTTTTCTGTTGGCAAAATGCTTTAGGCGTTGACGTGAATACTGTTTATAGCTAGTATAGTAGCGCTGAGAATTCGTACCTTTGGTGCTTCATTGCTTAGATTAGGAATACTATTAGGCGCTGCTTCAGAGGGAAATACCCTACAAAATTTACACCGGGAAGGGAAACGCTGAAGCTCGCGGCATGGCTGCTATCGACGCTATTAAGCTTGGTATAGATCACCACTATTAGTGATGCTTAATAGCGTCACTCAGTCCCTAGAAGACCTGAGCATTTTTTTATGCCACCATGATTCTGCTGCTACTGATATCATGTACTCTGATCTCCTGCTCGGGTGAGTTCACCAATAGAACACATGCAATATGTTCCGTTATTCTCGGCTGACGTATTTAGCTACCAAAATAGCAGGAGGCTATTTTTAACAGCCAATATATATTTAATTCAATCTAAACCTGACGTTTCGACTTCTTGCTGAAGTCATGTGCGAGGGTTCTTTGAGGTTATGAGCAGGCAAGATGTTGAAACGCCAAGTGAATTTTAACAAAATGTGTTTGGACTTAAAAACAAACAAACTGCTATTAGCCGTAAGCAATCAGTCATATATTGTGTAAGAATCAATATTTAATCAGAAAACATCTAAATCAGACAAGTAAATAGATAATAGGGGTGTTCCTGCAGTTGTTGTTGTTGCTGTTTTCTTGTATTGTTGTTTTTCTGATTTTAGTATTCTCTTTTAGTAGGTGGCAGAGTGCAGGTTTCATGCAAACTTTCAAGATCAAGTTGCTTTTGCACTGATTCATCTGGCATTGTTATCAAGTGGAAAATTTTAACAATTCAGCAGCAATTACTGGTTATGTCATTCAACAAATACTTCGATGCTGTGGGAAGTATAATAGTAGACACTGTTCAGTCTATGGAAGTCACTGGTGTACTAGCAGAGAGGAACGGCAGCACTAGAGGAGTGGCTTCATCTCTCCTTCTTGATCAACATCTAGCACCATATCTATCAGCCATCAGTTGTAATGGACAGAATGTTGTCTTCAATTGGACTAACACAGGTGAGACATTTAGATACAATTATATAGTGCTATTTTGACAAAATATTACATGAACTTTAGAGAAGAATTCAAATGGTCATTATTTGGTGTTGATTAAACTCTAGCATTTGATATTATTCTTCAGTAAATGCTTATGATGAAAAAAATAATGTTAATTCAGACTCAATGCTTATTAAACCAAGATTGATAAGGACCAACCCCCTTTCCTTTAGAGTAGGCAGAGGGGGGCCAGGGGGGCATGTGCCCTCATGGGGTAGCCTACCCCCCTATAGCAATGCTATTTATTATTGGGACATCTTGGGTACTTAATGAACATATCAAGATTGAATTCCATGACTCAGCAAGACTTGACCATTACATGTTCATAAACAAAGAATAATGACTTAATCCCAGCTGAAAATGCACAATGATTTGTATCAAGTAAAGGACAGGAGGTTGAGTTGTAGTCTTTATTGACAGCATCAACTCACCCAGCCACACTCTTCCAGTTCATTAAATTATGTCATCCCAGTTAAAGCTGTAACAAGGTAAATTCATGCTTCTCCAGTAGTGTCAATGTATCAACTCTACTGTGTTAAGTTCCTTAGAGTGTATTAGTCATTGATTCCACAAAAACTAATATCACAAACCAAAGGAACCACACGATGTTCACTTCTGTGATTCACATCTAACACAAATTCACTCTTATAGATAGCATTTTTAATTGCAATTTAGCGATGATTGTTGTCTCGTTCTACCATGTGTTTTTATCTATATAGAACCTTGCCCCAGGACATTGGTTGTTGTTAATGGAAATGTGCACTATAGTCAACACACAAACAGGACAGGAGGCCAAATGCTTGCTAGATATGTTTGTAATAATGGGTACACTCTCCATGGAGAGGATGTCCGCTACTGCACATACAATCCCTTCTCTCATGGCATATGGATTGGCAGTGATCCTGTCTGCCAGAGTAAGATTACAAAAGCTTGATTTTAAATCACAGAATGCTTTTAGGGAATTCTCCATTGACGTCACATAATAATTAATAATAACTTGTTCTCTTTCGACAGTCCTAATGCTGTCTTCATCAGGTTATAAAAATTTTGTAACCTAATGGGGACAGCAGTAGGACTGTCGAAATGTCGTTACTATCATTATGTATTAATATATTATGTTGACAGAAGAGAGCAATTTATTATTAAGAACGTTTTAGTTGAGTACTCCAGTGAACACTGGTAGTTATTAGTTCCTGACAATATTCAAATCAAATCATTTTTCTTATTGTTTTATTGGTCTCAAATTTTGTACAGTAAAACTTGTTCATTTACAATGACTCTCAAATTAAACTGTTAGCCTCTCAATACTATAATAGTTACATTCATCTACGAGATAGCTTGTGAGTGTTCACGTTGTAGCTTGTGAGTGTTTATGTGATATTATCTATAGCTTGTGAGTGTGTTCGTGTAATGCTATCTATAGCTTGTGATGGTTCATGTAATGCTATCTATAGCTTGTGAGTGTTTATGTGATGTTATCTATAGCTTGTGAGTGTTTATGTGATGTTATCTATAGCTTGTGAGTGTGTTCGTGTAATGCTATCTATAGCTTATGAGTGTGAGTGTAATGCTATCTATAGCTTGTGAGTGTTCAATGCTATCTATAGCTTATGAGTGTTCATGTAATGCTATCTATAGCTTGTGAGTGTTCAATGCTATCTATAATTATATAGCTTGTGAGTGTTTATGTGATACTATCTATAGATTGTGAGTGTTTCTAATAACATTGAAGTCAATTAAAAAGTCTCATTATGCATTTTTCACAAGAAATATAATTTAATTACATAAGGTGTTATATATATATTTTTTAGCTTCTCTAATCAAGATCAAATGTCCTATTCTTCAAAATCCAGAACACGGACTTGTAGTTCAAGACCACAAAATAGCAAGATACTCTTGTCTGAGTAACAGACGGCTAGTAGGTCCGGCATATAGAGAATGCACTATCAATGGAACATGGACATTCTACAAGCCAACCTGTGCCGGTAATTATGCTGGTTCCAATTTTGTTGATTAAAAATAATTTGAAATTAACTTACTTTTTAGGTTTCGTATTCAGACCACCACATATTTCCATAATGTTACTTTATGTACTGTTATTTATCATGGCAATCAAAAACTATTGATTCATTACCATCACGTTATTATTAAAGAAAGCTAAACTTACCTTGTTTGAAATTCAACCCATAATGTTAATATTGTGTAGCTAAGTCTAATTGATATTGTGAATTCATTACAGAATGGCTACTCATAGAGAAAGTGTGTCATTTGAATATATTGAGAAAAAGAAAAGCGTGAATAACACATAAATATGATTAATGGGCAAAGCAGTTTCCTTTTTCTTTGCCTGTGATTTAGGGTCTGCTTATACCTCAGGTATATATAAGTCACTCAAAGATTAATTTGTTTGGATTAACTTTACTTAAACATTACTGGCTACCTTTAATTTTTTTTTTATTATTGTAACTGTTACCATGGTGATGTTCATGCTACAGTTATTTGTCAGCAAATTAATGGAATTGTTAATCCATTTCTCTAATTCATTTATGATGACTATTAAACTTATAAACTTTATACTAACATTTCTGTATCATATAACTAGTTGACTTATTTCCAAAATTTTAGTCCCACACCTGTTATGTTAATAGACATCTTCATAAAGACATTGATATTGTTAGCTTGAAGTTCAGTTGCTCATCACTGTGCCAGTGCTTTGATATAAGATAGTACCTACCGCAGCTTATTCTAAAGTTATAATCTCGGTATCAGCTAGATGATACTTGACTTAGATATGAGCTAACTTATTCTATAATAGTTGTTATAAGCCATGAATATAATCTAGTTTACTGACAAGCTTAGTATAAGCTGGAAATATAATATATCTTATACTTTATCTTGATATAAGTAGCAGTATACACAACTGTTATACTTTATGTGAGAGAAGAAGTCTATGAGATATTTAACGAGCCAAAGTCAAGTCTTATCGATAAGTAAAAATGCACAACCATCTCACCATAGAGAACTAAGATCAATCCATTTAATCTCTAGCCAGAGCTGAGACCTTCATGAACTTAACTTATTGAAGTCACCTGATGAGTATGGTCTATGTAAACAGAGATGATATTTATATTATCATTGTGTTTTTGTAGTGTATGACCTGCAAATATTTGTTAGCTAACTAAAAAATTGACCATGGATCAAAACTCAAGTGTGAACAGGAACAAGAAGCCAATGATTACACACCACAACCATGTAATCATCAATTCTTTTTACTACGGGTGGGTGGAGTTCAACGACATACTTAGGTGGAAGCATACCAAAAGTTGTTGAACTCCACCCACCCATTACAAACAACGATGACTTTTTTCCTGACGGGTGTTCCGGGTGCGCCTCCTGACCTGGAATTTTCAGGAACTTGGTGCGAGATGGCGATTTATTCAAGCTACCCTAAACACAAGTGGCGGTCCTAATGAACAATGTGGAGGTTGTTGACGAGAAGTATTGGCGGTAGACATTCGGTGTCTACACACATCTGTGAAAGCGGTGAACTCAAAACCTCCAATGTCCAAAACTTTAAAATTTGGTGAGCAAAATCAGGAGGAAGACGCTTCTGCAGGTGATTTTTTATGACCCCCAACAAGTTTGAGGAATATCATCAAGGTAATCTAGTGTTCAGGAGTTTTTAATAGTAATCTAGCAATAGATTTCTTCAAAGCTGGTAGACACCATATAATACCAACAAAAAAAAATTCTTCAATTATATTTATTTTTTTAAATAGTTTAACTTATATGTAATCATTATTTTAAAAAATCTGACAGTAATTGCTTGCTTTATTAAAAATATATAATTTTTTAATTAAAATAATATAGTTTAAAAAAATGAAATGGAAATGCTTTTGCAAATTTTTTATTTTATTTTTTTTTCATTTTATTTTAACCAGTAATGATCAGTTGGCTTTTTAGGGATAGACAGTTTGAATAATCGTAGACTGTAATGTTGTTTTTGTCTAATTTTTGCCAATAAAAGAAAAAAGAATGGTATTTTTTTCTATTAGTAAAAATATAAATTCACCTATGTATTAGCTTAGAAGTTGTTTATCCATTATTACATTTACTAGCAAGTACCATGCTATATAATGGTGCTTGATGTATTGCAAAGTAAGATGCAGTAGCAATACCATTGGTTAAGGTTACATTAGTTTCCCTCCCTTGCTCTTTTTTTCTGAACTATCTGGGCTTTTCTTCTAGCCCACCTCTCCTTCCTTCAACTCTTCTTCTTGATTCATGGGGTCCCCTTTTCCTTTGTCTATCTCTCCTGCTTCTGAATTTGTCCTACTTTGATAAACGTTTTTCTTCTATTTCTACTTTCGCCTTTCTTTTGAAAACTAACCCCCAGCCTTTACTCATTGATTCCACCCGCTTTTTTATTACAATTAATAGCTCGCATTTTGCCTTCTCTTCCCTTCCATTTTAAACCTGCTCCGCCTTACCTCGCCGATTCCACCCGCTTTTCAGTTACGATTACATAATTGCTGTTTACCTTCCATCGTCGAAATAACCAGCACTTTCTACTGAATGTGATGACACTTTAAGATGACGATGTTTTACAAAACTATACAAACCTCATGAATTATTCATGAATACACACACCATCAGTCGTTGGTTGTCGGCGTCATTACTGATGCACAAGTGTACGATTGTATAGATTACATTCTCCCACATGTAAGTACACTCAGTGTTTTAACAAGTAACACACACACACACACATACATACACACATACATACACATTTTAATTTTTAATTTTTTTTTGGTTATTTGTACACCTAAGATAACTCTCAATGTGTATGCTTGAGAGGAATATATATAGCTACATATCAACTTGCATGAGCTACATATTCACTTGTAAGAGCTACATCATGGCTTCATACATGATTTTTTTTTTCTTGGGTGGGGGGAGTGGACTTTCGTTATTCCTACCTAGAATAGTGTATGGCTAAATCAGCTGAATAGGCCATAGAGTGGGGAGGGTGCGGTAACAGTTTCAGTTGAAAGATTTTTTAGCTGTACGAAGCTCATTAAAACTCGTATATGCAACAGTATCACTCTCGGTCGGCTCATGAGAATTGCCATTGAAGGTCCTGAGCTTTCAGCTGTAAACTGATGAAGTTCAAGAGAATTTTGAACCAAAAAATAGATGACTTGTGCTTTGACTTACATTTTTAATAACAAAAGAATTTTGCTCTGATACCATTTATAATTGTAATTAAAAATCCAAATTTCTTGGGGGTGAGGGATTCCAGGTGCCCCCACCTCTATATGAACCCCTATACATAGTGACATATTCATATTGGTACTATGCCAAATAAATAATTCTTTTAATATTTATAATGGCTAGCTAATGCGTAGTAACACTGAGAGTTCACATTCTTGGATCTAGGTTTTAGTGTTTGACAACGAGAAATCATTTTATTGAGAGATTTGAACATATATATGTGTGGAATGTCAGATAGAGGTATATTGTTGAGCCTCTTGTTTAATCAGTTCATGCCTAGTAGCTACTGAGGTCGATTTATGAGCAATGTAGTGAACCAGTCACTAGATAATTAGAACTGAACTGAACTATTACACTGTCATGTTATTCTTATTTCTAATTGTGTTTACCTGTTTATATTTTACATTTTAGTTCTGCTCCCTGTATATTTTCCCATGTTTATTTTATTATGTTTAACTACTCTTATCTTACTTCTAATTGCATTCAACTTTTGTGTTCATTTACATTTGTGTCCATTTATTCAAATATCTTCTTCCCATCTTGTATTACATTCCCTCATCCTTACCTCTAGTTATATACACCATTTTTTCTTCACATCATTTCAGTTGTTGTATTTTTAAGATTAAACCTTTATATACCTTAAGAGTTAACTCTCCAGTTGATTGGGCAGCCCCAACAACTCTGGTGGCAGCCTACTCTCTAAGTGTTCAGTTAATCCTGAATAGCTTTCGATCCTGTTGCCATCAGTTAACCCTGAGTGACCCAGTTCCCTCCCGAGCAATATAAATACTGTGTGAAAAGAACCAACTCTTTGTAGATGTGTTTTGTTGTAGGAATACAATACACTATAGTTATGATTTCTTATGTAAATGAATTACCTTATCTCTTTATCTATTTGTGTTTGTACATAGAATGATGCCAGATATGCAAGAAAACACCAATTTAAATATTGCGACTCTAGTGAATGCTGAAAAGCTATGACATCTCAAGAACGAAAAGTAGAAAATAAATGTAGATACTGTGTATGTTAGACTTATATGCATCATGTATATGTATTCTTGTACACATCAAGTATGTGAGCTTGCACAATTATACTGGACGTGTGTGTGTGTTCACTTTGAAATTATACTTATCATATGTGACCGTCTACGGGAAAACCGGGCACAACGCGGTGTGCGTAATATCGAGAAAAGATCGATCGATTTCTTAAAAATGTATTGTTTCAAGCCTACGGAAGGGAACGGTTAGGTCTATTATAGCAGGAACGACTAAAGCTGCGACGATAAAACTTGGAGAGCTCAATATCTGGACGCCGACAACTCCGTAAGTGCAACAACAAAAATTTCGAAGGTGCCGCGTTGTGCCTGGTTTTCCTATAGACGGTCACATATGTGTGTGTTCACTTTTAAATGCACATGATGTGTGTGTGTTCATTAATAGATATATACACATCATATATGATTGTGTTCTCTTTAAATATATATCGTGTGTATGTGTTCACTTAATTGATGCACATTATGCATGTGTTTTTTGCTTTTGTACACATCGTATGTGTGTTCTCTTTTCGATTTAGGCACATTATATATGTGTGTTTGTGTGTGTCTTCAAGATGTCCTTGTAATGTGATGTATCAAGTGTGTCTTGGTTTTTGTTTATACATACTCGAGTATGTATTTTTACTTCACGTATGCTATAATAATTGACTCCGAACATTCAAAATTAGATATGTTTGTTTGCCACTATTAATATAGTGTGTTTAATTTGTTATTTTTATTTGTGTGTACAGAGTTATGAATGCTGAGGCAAGTTCCTCAATAAATGATGTCGAAGGAGGAGGATGAAAGAAAAGTCATCCGAGAGCTGAAAGGTGTCAGATTTTCCTCGTGGCTGTCAAGTATGGCTGTTGACTGGCAAAGACTGTGATGAAATCTAACTTTTAAACAATTAAATATTATTTCAAACCATTACATAAATATTTTAGACTGTCTTGATAAATATTATAATGCATTCTTTTAACGATGACAATATTAATCATTAATGAAATTGTTATTGCCATTAAATTACTAATCTGATATTAGCACTAATATAGGATGCCTGCTTATATTTTGTTTAGAAATTAGCTGAATAGACTCTATCTTATTCTAAACCTTATAACAAGCCTATACTGTATAGCTTATAACGACCCAATAAGCTACATATAGGCTGGATGTATACATTATATAAGCTTTTCTTATATTCTTCTTATACTAATAGTATAAGAAAGTTATATGATAGTAATAAGATGGTTTATACTTTTGCATAGTACATGTGGAAAGTCTTATGAACTCAGTTAAAAATAACTATTTCAGTTTAGTTCACAGTAAAGATCTACAATAACCCCATTTGCAAAAAAGAGAACATTACTGCAATTTCTGAAGTATGCAACCTATTAACAGAAAGCAAACTAATGAAGTTATCACCAACAAGTTCTTTCATATATAGGCCACCTGACAAAAACACTCAGGCACTTACCTAGTATCTAAATGGAAAGTTTTTCAAAAAATCAAAACAACATAGCTATTGTGTATACTTCAAGCCATAAACTAGACATACTCAGTAAAATTGCACCTCAGATTATTTAGGTAGAATGAATATGTAGTTTGTACAAATAGTTACCAGTGCCTTTTCTACATTTTTTTCAAACCAAAAAAACAGATAATATGTAATATAATTATTTCTATTCTAAAAAAAATTCAGCTCACTAACTAATATCTAAGTGTACTTTTGTTTCTTAATGACTACTGTTTCTCAAGTTTTTTTAGGCTCTAAGTATTTGAGGCAACAGAAGAAACATGAAGTAATGGAGAAGATTCATTATCTGGTACCTGAATCTCAGAATGGGTGACATGACGAGAGTGAGATCTTAAATATTCCGATGATGTTCCTTCAGGATATTTCCATTTAACTGCCACAGTCATTGTTTGTAGAAAGTGTTTGTGACAAAGTTTCACTTTCTTATAGAGCAATTTAATATTGCAAGCAAATACTGAAAATATGAAAAGTCCAAGTGAAATGTAAGTCCAGTGTAATACCGAATGTGGGTGTTTTTTATACCTGGTGCTTACTGATGCTCCTGATAGAAATGCTAGATTTATAAACATAGCAGTCTCAAACACATTCAGCGACCATTTCTTGTATACGCCACCGGGGTATATAATGACTAGTATTACTGCAAGCACATTGAGAATACAGTATTCTAGCATTATGTTTGACAAGCTGTGATTATTGACATTCACAGAATGCACGATTACTATCCCCACTCTTAAAGCAAGTACAAATCCAGGCCAAAATGAGTAGCTGCTATTGCATGGACCGGTATAAACTTCAAAAAATGGCTTGGAAAATGAGACCCACTTTGATATTATCTTGTTAGATACTTTTTTTAATGTCTGAATAAGCAAAAGACTAGATGTAAATATCAGTAAAGTGAACCCAATTATTATGGCTGCAACAGCAAGTGGTAAGTAATAGGCAGAATAAAGAGTAATGGTAGGATCGTATGTCCACAAGAGGACACTATGATTACAACAAGGGCTATCTCCGTGACTGTAATGGAAAGGGTGAATGCTTAAAACGTTTTCCACCCAGAGCAAACACTTCATAAAACACATTAACAATATGGTTGCCAAGACTTTAGTTACATTTCTACCACAAATATGTGTAAATCGTACATATTTGTGACACAAGTATACAACCAATAGTTGGAGACATATTAGATATGCCACATAGCCTATTTCCAGCCACAGCTTCATGTATGATGTCATGCCACGAAAAAAACATACCTCTATGCCAAGATCAAGGTTCAACCAAGCAATCAGTATTCTTGTGAATTGCTTATTATGATGTTTAGGATAGAAAATTTCACTGCTAGCGTGAATGAAGTTTGCATAAAACAATATTCCATGAAGAGCTCCATTTCCAATATGAATGTCTAACTTGATAAGAGCCCCTATCAGAAGTGGACCAGTTCCCAAGTAGACCAAAATGAGCCATAGATACGAATTAGAGCACATTTTGCAAGCAAGCATCCCTAACACTGCACTATAATTGGTTTGGCACTTGCCACAGCCAACCCCTGTCCTGCCCACTGCACACTGGCTGTTAAGATCAGCCGGATCAGACAATATATAGTTTTGGTTACAGAAATCCTTGTGACAGTTAGCATAGCCAATGGTCCTAGATTGGTTGTTACAATTCCCTTTGCATTTGGAACCAATCCACAGTTCAGTATTCTTACAAACTATTTGCAAGCTTATAAAGTCACAATCACATGAATACACTAAACCTTGAAGTACACAATCACATCTCCTAGTATGATTGTTCAGATAAAACCCCCATGGGCACGGTATAATTTTTATTTGTAGTGTAGCTGGCTCAGTATCTTCAATAGGAATGAACTTTTGCAACTGAAAAGTTAAATTTAGTGCGAAGTTCACTTTACTGGCAAAAATGGTAACATTTATAATTTGTTGAATGCTGTCTGATACCAAAAAATAATTAATTGTTACATTAGTAATGTTACTATCAGAGAAAAAAACTCCAATTACTCCATTGGAATAACCCCCTCGCGGTCCTACAGGCTGAAAGCACTGCTGTAAAGTACTTCCAGGTGAAATTGAAACTGATTTGTATGTTTTGTTAGCATAATTACAATAAATAATACGATAAGGATCTGATGAAATCCCGTTGGATTCACTGAAATCAGTAATGCTATCGAATACATGTTGGGAAAGATAGTTACCAGAAATCGACTCATATGCCGTGTAATTAAAAGATCTAAATGTGTAGCAACGGTCTATGTTTCCTCCATAGATGTCCTTCCCTGCTCTTACTGCTGTGTTGTTGACGAACTTCATCTTCATCATGTGCAAGTACTTCAAGTTTGTAATATCACCAGTAGTGATAGGCTGAAAGAAGCAATAATTATGCCAGTCTAGACACGAATCGTGATCAAAAATAGCTCCACCCATTTGACAAGCCACATTTTTGATAAAATTTACAGTAGTAAAGTTCTTAATAAAAAAGTAAGAAGTTTCACATAACTGTATAGCACCACCAAAGGTCGCATAATTGTACTCAAATATTACTTTCCCTGAAAAAACTGCACTGGCAGATTGAAGCGATAATGCTGAACCGTTATTACTGGAAAAATTACAACTCGATATTTCTGCGTGCTGAATGCCTATAATTTGTACAATTGATCCTTTTGGACAATCTTTAGAAGAACCTATAAAATTACCATTAAAGTGTGATTTAATAATTTTTAAGGTATTTCTCCCAACACGTACCAGTGGAGACCCAAAACTTGGCGTAAAATTAGCCAGTATTGCTGCACCTGTGCTATTTATTATGATATTGCTAGTAATAGAATTATTCACAAAGCAGCAATTTGATACTTCAACAATATTGTTAATACCACAATTGTGATCCTGAAGGTGGAGCGAGAGGCCTCCAGCTGAGGTGTAAGCAGTGTTGCGGACAAAATTACACCTTTCCAATCTTAAAATATTCACTGATACACTTTCATGGCAATTGCTCTGAAATTCTGAAAAGCCGTAAGGTAAAATGGAGTAATATAGTCCAGCACCAAAAGCTGCTGTGCCAGATTTAAAGATGCAGTTGAAAATGTATATGCTTGTGTTTGTAACCTGCAAACTAGATATTCTAACTTGGACAGAAAGGTGTCCTTTTGAGCTGTTGTTAAATGAGCAACCATTGATATGCACATGTAAGGAAGAAGAATTGGTTGATATGTGAATTCCAGAGGAATTAATCGCCTTAGATTTAATCATACCACCTTCAAAATGTGAGTGGGATATATTTAACAGAAACTTACTATTCTTGTAATATAAGTAGTAATTCCTACCATTATAATGTGAGCCACCATACGATGTTAATACTCCATATCCTTTACTTTTTTCTACCACTACTTTCACCATGTGGAACTCAGCAACCTGTGATATCTTAACAGCAGCATCTTCATTACTCTTACCACCACAATTCTGAATCTTCAAACAACTAATGTTAACAGATTTACTTGAAGTAAAGGAAAAACCAGTCTTTTTTGCATAATTGCAACGAATTATAGAAACCTTAGAGCAACTCGTTCCTTTTAAGATTAAATGCTGAATTTCAGCCTTAGGTCCCCATTCTTTGGAAAGAGTGTGCACACCTGGCAAAAATTTTAGTACAATCCGTTGACATGTACTGATTCTATCAATAACCTGTAGTATCTGGCCCAAAGTTTTGCCTTCAGTACTATTGCTGTTGTCTGGTCTCACATACCATGTCTTAGTCTGCAGAAGATTCCCTGAGTTGAAGAGAAATAGTATAATTGTAGCAGTAAGAAATAACCTGGGCATATTGCTGGTACTTGAGACACTGAACTTATGGATAGTAACTATTGAGGTAGTGTGGCTTATATTTAACTAAAATTCATTCCATTTCACAACATTGAAACAGTGTAACATTGGAAACACTTTTGATAACATCCTTGTGCCTAAAACTAACAGTGAAAGTAAACCATAAAATAAAGCTGGTTTTGATGGCAATAACTCTGACACTAACGGATGAATAAGTTATAGTTATAAACCAAAATTGAGGTTTGTATGCGATTTATAAACTCCGAGACATGAGGGAGCAGCCCGAGTGGCGAGGATTTATGTTATAGTTATAAACCAAAATTGAGGTTTGTATGCGATTTATAAACTCCGAGACACGAGGGTGCAGCCCGAGTGGCGAGGATTTATAAATCGCAATACAAACCTAATGATGATTTTGGTTTATAACTACTTTATAGCCCACGGACAAAGTTACATGGTAACATTTGCGTTCTTAGTAACACTCTTCAGGAATAGAAACAAGCCGGAAAAAAGAGGGTCTGCTGATGGCGCCACCATTGTCGACAGTCACTGTAAAAAACAGCAGTTTGATTTTAAGACCACCGAAGATATCAATAAAATGTCCATTAAAAAGGTTCCTAAAACTACAACCAATTCCACTCAATGGGCTATGAACAATTTTGATTGTTGGAAACTTACCAGAAACAGCCGTGTAGACGAAAAAATTCATGAAAACTTGTTCAGAGAAAGTAAATTTCTGGCTGATGCGGTATGTATTAGAAACTAGGAAAAGCAACAGTGAATTGTTTCCACCAAAAACCATTTATCTGCTACTATCTGGTATACAAAAACAAAAGACATTCGATTTTAGCACACAAATACAAAATTACTTTCTTACCTCATTTTCTTGAGCAGTGGTAACTTTTGTATTACCAAATTTGAGTCATTCTGACCATTTGAATTTACCAGTCACTGTTGACAACAAGCTCTTAGCTATAAAAAACAAAGGCCAGAGTTATTGTTGCTTATTTAGCTAACAAATATGGAATTACGTACTTACCTCAGCATCCCTCGAGTAGTAGTAGCTTCCTTGGCATTAATACTCTATGTGCTTACATACGCTTATCAGAAGTAGTAATAGCTCTGTCAGTACTGACTACAGGTGGCTCTTGACAACTAATAAGCCGTACTTAGCCGGAAAAAAGGCGAAGTTTTGAATTTATATATGGTAAAGGGTCTTCAATGTCATAGTAACCGGTCGCAGCAACTTTTTGTGACTTAAAAAACAAGCAGGAATTCTCTCACAATTTGGAGCTTAAGTTTAAAGTAAGACTTGCTTAATGCTGTAGTTTCAGAATAAACTGGGGTCAAGCCTAAAAAGACGTGTTTTTTGGAGAAAAAAATTTCCCGCGCGCGCATTTTAGGGACATACGTACCATCCTTACACACACATATTTATAGTAGTGGTGTGCTTAAGCACAAATGGCGAGCGAGCCTTAAACTAAACTATTGTTAAATGATTGATTTTAACAACTAACACTCAAGCTACTAAAATAAAGTCGAGTTTTTAAATTACGTATGCAGTAAAGGGGTTTCAATGCCATAGTAACCGCTCCCGCAACTGTTTGAATTGAAAAAGAAGCAACAAAATCAAATCACGTTATTTAAAGTTTTCTTTGCGATATTCTTAATAGTAGTTGTAACGCACAATACTTTCACACAACTGAACATACCTACGCAAGACTTACCTTCATGATTCGTCTAGTGGACAATGAATTCTCTAGTAAATGCTGTTGAGTAGGGCTTATAACTGTGACAAATAGCGTATTAACTTACCACTGCCACTAACTCGAATAGATATGGAGCTCCCATAAGTTTTTGAGTTATAACTGCACCCACAAAACAATTCAAAGCGGTAAACAATTCAATTTCTAAGATGATACGAGTAATGGTCGCTAAACCGAAGGATTCTGTTTAGTGAAGTTTGGGACAGGTTCGAACGCGGAGAAAACACAAAAATACGGAGGGTCAAAGTACAAAATGACATATGTACGTCCAAACATATATATATAATCTAGTGGTGTGCTTGAGCACAAATGGCGAGCGAGCCTGATAGTTAGGTAACATAAAATGTTACTATGTTTTAGCTTACTTCATGTAAACACTATAATAGCAGTTATGACATTTGATTTCAGCAAACAAATACAAAATCACTCTCTTACCTTATTAATGGTAACTTTTGTAGTATCAAACATCAACCATTCTGATAATCTCAATCACCAGTAACTCTTGAACAAATAGCAACTAGTAGTTGTAACGCACAATACTTTCACACAACTGAACATAGCTCTCAGCTACGATAAAAAATAAACCAGTGTTATTATTTAAAGGGGTTTCAATGTCATAGTAACCGCTCCCGCAACAGTTTGAATTGAAAAAGAAGCAACAAATTCAAATCACGTTATTTAAAATTTTCTTTGTGATATTCTTAATAGTAGTTGTAATGCACAATATTTCACACAACTGAACATACCTACGCAAGACTTACCTTCCTGGTAAGTCTAGCGGACAATGAATTTTTAAGTAAATACTGTTGAGTAGGGCTTATAACTGTGACAAATAGCGTATTAACTTACCACCGCCACTAACTCGAATAGAAATGGAGCCCCCATAAGTTTTTGAGTTTTAACTGCACCCGCAAAACAATTCAAAGCCGTAAACAATTCAATTTCAAAGGCGATACGGGTAATGGTCGCTAAGCCGGAGGATTCTGTTTAGTGAAGTTTGGGACGAGTCGAACCCGAATAACATATACCCGATTTTGCATTATCCACCCCTAATACTGTCTCGCTCGCTACGCTCGCCGATAAAGTAAGGCTAGCTTAATGCTGTAGTTTAACAAAAAAACTGTGGTCAAGCCTAAAAAGCGGGGGGTTTTTTAGCAAAATGTTCCCCGCGCGTGCGTTTAAAACGATCCATACATACAACATAATACCAGATTTTGCATTATCCACCCCTAATACTGTCTCGCTCGCTTCGCTCGCTAGCCAATGAAATCATTAAAACCCGTATACGCAACAGTATCACTGACCAAACCCATGGTCGACTTATGAGAATTTCCACTGAAGGTCCTGAGCTTTCAGCTGTAAACTTTGATGAAGTTCTAGAGTTTTTCAAACCAAAAAATAGATGACTTGTGCTTTGATTTACATTTGTAATAATAACAAAAGAATTTTGTTCTGAGGTACCATTTATAGTTATAATTAAAAATCCTAATTGTTGGGGGGTGGGGGATTCCAGGGGCCCCCACCTCTGTATGAATCCCTATACATATTGATATTGATATATTCATATTGGTAGCTCATATGCCAGATAAATAATTCTTTTAATATTTTTATAATGGCTAGCTAATGCATAGTAACACTGAGAGTTCACATTCTTGCATCTTGGTTTTAGTGTGTGACAATGGGAAATCATTTAATTGAAAGATTAGAACTGATGTGTGTGTGAAATGTCAGATAGAGGTATATTGTTCTGAGCCTCTTGTTTAATTAGTTCATGCCTAGTAGCTACTGAGGTTGATTTATGAGCAATGTAGTGAAACAGTCACTAGGTTATTAGAACTGAACTGAACTATTATTATTCTTATTTCTAATTGTGTTTACCTACATATAAGCGTTTTCTTATCCTCTTCTTATACTAATAGTATAAGAAAGTTATATGATAGTAATAAGATGGTTTATACTGACTCATTTGCATAGTGCATGTGGAAGGTGTTATGAACTCAGTTAAAAAATAACTTTCAGTTTAGTTCACATTAAAAAGCAAATGAAGTTATCACCAACACACTACAAAAAAATGGAGTTTCCTCATGCATGATAGATGCTTGAAAGGCAAAGGAAACTCCACTCCTGTTTACTTGTGTCAAAATGCAGGAAATCCCGGAATTTCCTGTACATTTCCTGCTACATGTGATATAATGATAGAGCACAATTTCAGGTACCTGACAGGAACGATTTCAGGTACCTGAAATTTCATCTACCAAATTTCAGATGCATTTCTTGTAAATATGTCACAAGCAATAAAAGCCATGTGTCATCTTCATTTCATGTACCATAAGTCAAATTTCCTGTATTCATGTCAGAGACAGAAATACCATGTGTAATCCTCATTTCATGAAGTGAACATCAAATTTCCTACATACATGACAAAGTCAGGAAACTGCATGTGTTATCTTACTTTCAAGTACTCAAAATATCTTATTTCTGACTCGATAAATGTTGGGAAATTTTTTTTTAACTACAATATATATTCAAACAATAACCACAAAATAAAATCAGCTCTATGAACATGGATCAAGAGATCATAGATCTTTACCAACCACATACTTTACCAACCAAGAGATTGCAAAAACCAAGAGATCACACATACTTTACCAACCAAGAGATCACAGATCTTTACCAACCTAGAGATCACACATCTTTACCAACCAAGAGATCATACATACTTTACCAACCAAGAGATCACACATACTTTACCAACCAAGAAATCAAAGATCTTTACCAACCTAGAGATCACACCTACATTACCAATCAAGAGATCGCACATACTATACCAACCAAGAGATCACACATACTTTACCAACCACGAGATCACACATACTTTACCAACCAAGAAATCACAGATCTTTACCAACCAAGAAATCACAGATCTTTACCAACCTAGAGATCACACCTACATTACCAATCAAGAGATCACACATACTTTACCAACCACGAGATCACACATACTTTACCAACCAAATAGATCACACATACTTTACCAACCAAGAGATCACACATCTTTACCAACCAAGAGATCACACATACTTTACCAACCAAGAGATCACAGATCTTTACCAAACAAAAGATCACACATACTTTACCAACCAAGAGATCAAAGATCTTTACCAACCAAGAGCGACAACAACACACTCTGTCTATCCCATTTCCACACTCGTAACCTAAGCTAATCGCGATACAAAGCTAGAAACACAGCAATCTGAGAAGAAACCGCTCATTGTTTACAAAATTCGCAACACCGGATGCGTAGCAGCTTCCGTTCAAAAGTTATTCAAGGTTTTTTCTGGCCAAATCAACTTGGACAGACTATAGCTAGCTACTACAAAATCATTTAAGGCCATAAGAAGAATGATTTATTTGGCTATTCTTAATCAGGTATCAAATGTAAATGTTGTTTTCATAAGAAGTAGGTAAACATGCAGAAGACTCTCACACTCAATACTAATAAGGACCTCAGGTACTCTTAATGGCTATCATCAATTATCCTCAAAGGTTTGGTGGGGGGGGGGGGGGGGGGGGGGAAGATGAGCACCAACACTCACAAACATCACTTAACTGATACATATGCCTATTACCATGTGGCAACAGTCAATATCCTGAAAATCCTGGACAGGCTAATACTATGTAATTAATGCACCTATGCAGTATCTAAATCGAGTCATTCACCTGTACCATATCTATAATGACTTTTAATTCAACTAAACACATTATAATATCCTTTATCATTTTAAGGTCATAGAACACAGTGTGTCTCCTGTCTATCATTCCCTCCCCTCTCTCTCTTCTCTCCCACACACACAGCAGCATTTGGAAGGTCACACTGATGTCACGTAATTCAGTGCACTGGTCATCATCATAAATATTCCAATCATCTCAAACATAACTAACCAGAACTAAAACAAAGGGACAACATACCTTTTAAATTTGAGGCTTACTTCTTACTTATAGGGCTTACAAGTAGTCACTAGCTTGAGTGTGTGCAGACACATACCCTATGCCACCTCCTCAAAAACATAATGATAAACTTTAATTCCCAAAATCTGGTCCATCTTCCCAATAGCATACGGTAGTTCAGTAATTCTGACTTACGTGTCATGTGCATCTTTACTCACCAACTGTATATCAATACAAACTATTGCACACAACTGCAACAATGCAATAATAATAAAGTAACATAATGGTGCTTATGAATGATCATAACAATGAGCCAGGGTGAAACTTGGAAAACTGAAAAATTAGTTTATACAATCCCTAGTATCATTTTTTGTTTTGATAAACACAGGTAATACAACCATGGCTAGCAATAATGATAATGCATTATAACTAAATATAGTTATTGGAGGTTAACTGGAATAGTATATAGACCTGTAGCAAAGGCTTAAAAAATATTCACCTGGCATATTAAAAAATCTGAATTATTAAAATTCAATTTTGCTTTGGTCATCTAGCACAAATTTCAACAAAAGGAACTTTACTAACACTTGAAGTAACCATCATTATTGGCTGATCAACACAACCCATGCATACTGCAATATCCTCATCATAATAACACACACACACACAAAGAGTTCTGTGTCCTTAGATCATAATTGTAATTGAATACATTTTGATAGCAGACTGAAATTTACACTTTTATGGGTCATGCTGATTGCAGACCATATTTGAGCATAAAAAATAGCCTCAAATAAATTTTATCTGGGTACAACAGTCACATCTCACTTCAATGAAATGTGTGTATGTGGAGAAAATGTAGTTACAGCAACTTCACTGAACTCAATTACAGCTGCTCAGGTTTTTCAGGTACAACAACCAGGTCTAACCACACACAACCACATATATAAAGCTCAGACTGAACTTTGCAACACATGTACACACTGCAATCAATGCAAAGATCAGCTCAGTCTCTTTTGAAGGTGTAAAAAAATTAGTGAACCAAAAATCAAACATAACATGGCATGGGGTGTGGACACAATTTGGGGGTGCTCAAGCACCCCCAAATTTTTGGACCTGTGTCATCAAGAGATATCAATGGGGTGTTAATTAAGAGAGGTGGGGTGCTAAACATCCGGGTGTGGGTTATTTAGATTGTGGAAGTCCATGTGGCCTGAAGATTCCCCTAAAATATAAGTGAGCTGCCAGGTATGGCTTCAACTAGTCAGGATAGTGAGATTGAGTTGAACTGTTCACTTGCTGCTGGACCACATCAACCTATATTAAACTTCCCCAAGCAAACATTTAGCAAACAGCAGCAAAGTTTTTCTGTTGTATGGTGTAACCGGTATCCTTGGATACATTATGTGCAAGAGAAAGATGCTGTTGTTTGTTTAGCACCATTGCCATCCAAAGAAAAATGCCAATATCTGGCTATGTGGATAAAGTCTTTACTGAAACAGGGTTCAGTAATTGGCAAAAGGCTTTACAAAAGTTTCATAAACATCAGCAATCACAATCTCATAAGTTTGCAGCTAATATGGTTATGAGAGAACGAAGAAAAGCAAGAGTAGTCAATGAAATACTTAGCTCTGCACATGCGCAGGTGATGGAACATAATCGAAAAAAATTTTCATGTTATTTTATCTTCTATACGTTTTCTTGCAAGACAATGTATCCAATACGTGGTCACTATATTAATGATTGGGAACCTTATGCAATTGCTACATACCGGAGCTAGTGGCCTGGCTAAAGAGAGCACAGGATCGATTCACGAGTCCTACAATACAAAATGAGGTGTTTGAGATCATGGCTCTGGCCGTGCTTAGAAAGTTAACTGGGAGAATATCTGGTCGGCAATATGCTATTTTGGTAGATAAAACACCTGATATATCTAATATTGAACAGCTAGTGTTCTGTCTTCGATATGTTGATGATTAACTAGATAGCCATGAAAATTTCATTAGCCTTCATAGTCTTGAATCTACTTCAGCTAAATCTATTGTACAAACAATAGAAGATTTATTATTGAGGTTTTCGCTTCCGTTAGATAAGTGTCGGGGACAGTGCTATGATCGGGTCAGGAAGTAAGTCTGGAGGTGCTACTGTACTACTTTCAAAAGAACCACGTGCCTGCTACACGCATTGCTATGGGCATGCCCTAAATCTAGCTGTGCAAGATATTATGGTGAAAGATAACAAGATCCTCAGAGACACACTTGACAGTGTGGAAGAAATGACAAAGCTTATCAAAAAAATCGCCAAAGCGTCAGGTACTTTTTGAGAAAATTCAGGGTGAAATCGCTTGTGATTCACCAGGAATACGTTTACTTGCACCCACTCGTTGGACGGTGCGTGCTCAGGCGCTCATATCAATTTCAGATAACTATGAAGCGCTGAGAGATACATGGTATGTTGCTAATCAGGAAAGCAAGGACAGTGAGATGCGAGCACGTATTAGTGGAGTTGCAAAGCAAATGGAGTCCTTTGATTTCCTGTTTTGTATTGAGCTAAAGGTATTATGTATGGCAGATAATTTGTCATCAACACTACAAGGGTCGAAGGTGTCAGCTTGTGATGGACAAAGTGTTGTGAAAATGACACTGCCTAGCAAACAATCAGATCTGATGAAGGATTTTCTTTGTTTTGGAAATTAGTTGAGCAGAAGCAGCTGAAACTTGATGTTGATGATCCAAAATTACCAAGGCAATGCAAAGTACCAAGAAGATACGAAGTAGGATCTTCCATTCCAGATCAATCTCATCAGAAATCAGTCCAGGACATGTACAAGCACACATACTTTGAGGTTATTGATTATGTTTTGCAAGCAATTACATCCAGGTTTGATCAGAAAGGCTATAAAACTCTTGCTAACTTGGAAGATATACTTTGCAATGAAGAAGCTAATCTAAATGATTATAATGATGTTTTTGAGCTTTATGGAAGTGACTTTAATCGTGAACTGTTGGAAACGCAGTTGGTGGTTTTGCATAGCAATCTCTCCAGTGATATAAAGATGAGCATGGTGGAGAAAAAGTGAAAAGCATTATTGATTATCTACAAAATTCAAGCAAGTTTGAAAAGGAGTTTTATTCTGAGATGATAAAACTTTGCAAGATTATTCTTGTTATGCCAGCCACAAACGCCATTAGTGAGAGATCTTTTAGCACACTAAGACGCTTGAAGACATGGCTGAGGAGTACCATGCAGCAAACCAGACTTAATTAGTGTATGATTTTGCACACACATACTGATGAGACAGATGAACTTGATTTAAGAGCCATAGCAAATGAATTAGTTTGTCGAAATTCCAGTCGACAAAGAATATTTGGACATTTTTTGTCATATGATTAGCTATAATCATATAAATAACTATAACATTACATCATAAAACACATGTAGTGATTCTCTCATTTCATCATAATAGCTATGTATACTGTTCCCTACCAATTTAAGCACCCCCAAAAAAAATTTTTTGTCTACACCCATGCATGGTAACAGCCTCCTCAATTTATGGAATAAGTGTTAGTTTACTTTAAGTCCAAACTAACTAAATACCTTGTTTCTCAACGGCATCTGCCTAGGTGATGCAGCCACTGCTTCAAAATTTATTATGCAGGTCACACCCACTGCTTTAACCACACCACTACTACCTCAAACTTGTTATATGCAATTCAGTTTTTTTCTTATAGAAGTCAACTATATTAAATAATGAATAATGACCTTCCTCCTTCGTCACATTTTCCAATATAGTTGATGAGAAATAAGAAATATAGCTTGTGTGGCCCTATTCTCAGTCATAATGAGATTGTGGTTTCTAACTGCTAATATACAGTGGCAAGTGAGTATGATAGAAAGATAACTTAAAATGATGATGATGCCAATTTGTATCAAAGATATATCAATTTACACCATAATATTATAGTACACCAACAAGCCAGCTCTAAAACATCTGTTTCACTAATAAAAACATGTGAAAAATTACAAAAGAGGCTTTGGTATTAAATGTCAGGCATCAAAAGAAGGTGAGTGGTTACAACTTGTGAAAAATACAAGAAATTATCCATATAAAAAATAGCAGAGACTACATCATAAGTTAAATTTGTACTCCTACGTATAATCAATGCATGAGCACCTGTTCAAACTACTGCAGTCTTTACAGTTTCACCTGATGTCAGTCAACTGTATAGTTAAATAATTTTTAATATTTAAACACCAGATTTTGCAACATTACAAAAGTAATAAAGTAAACATTTCAAGTTATGTAATACGAAATCGGAAAATAAAAAAAATTCCAGAAGTCTATATATAATACAGGCTCCCATACTTACAGCAACTTGCAAGAGGTTTTTCTTCTTCTTTATACTTGTAGCAGACTCAAGGTAGAATAAGAACATCTTGTTCTTTGGCAAAAAATAAATAAATAAAAATAAAATAATAGTTGTTCTTATTATTGTATTTTAACTGGCTAGTCACTGTTTTATTCACTGTATAAAGTACATCATCAAATATTTTGTGACCTTGATTATATCAAAGCTTCTATTACAGTTAGCTAATTTGTACCTGATCATTAAAAGAAGCTCTTTTAGAAATGAAAAATTGATTATTATGTTATTTAACATCCTTATTTCTACTATAAACGAGACCATACACAGAATACATGTAGAAAATATTAAGTTTAAATGCAACTAGCAAATTGAGCATACTAATCTTAGCTACATTATCAACACCAAAAGAAAGCTCAGGTTAAAGTATTTGGTGACTGAATCACCAAATCTTATTATAATGATACAACTAAAGTACCCAACGCAACATATAAAAAAAATTTCCATACAGTCAGTCACTACTCTCATAAGAGCTAGCGTACACGCAGTTTCACTCACCATGAAACTAAACTCTAACCTTCTAGCACACACGCTTATCTATTCTCTTTCTCCCACCCCAGCAAATTCCATCAGCACAGGCGGGGGTGAGACTCCATATCAAGCGCCCTCAGAAGGCGTGAAACTATGAACTCAATTGGCATCCCCCTCAGCAGCTAAAATTCCCTCCCGATTGGAACCTCCTTGCCTCTCCAGATGATGGTAAAAAAACAAAACAGATAGCATGACTTTAGTCATGGAGTGCTGGGAGACCATTAGTGTGGGATACCACCTGTCCAGACACTTTTGCATTATCTTACAGGAGCCACGTTAACTCTAGTCGCCCCCACTAGTTTGATAGGTCACTTACCTCCTAGATTCTATCTAACATTGGCAGGAACTGGGCCGGCTGTTACGTGACCCAGCTTTGGATTCCGCGTGTGTGGCATGCGCCTTTGACCCACTGGTATTCCCCGCTTTGGGGGAAGGCCTTGTCAAAGTTAATGGCATGCGCTTCCCACGTGATGGGGCCACAGGCCGGCCCAGTCTCACACCACATAGTGGTGGACAATGAAATCTTGCGAGAGAGGAGTCAGGGGTTGGATGGTGGAAAAAAAATAAAACAAAAATAAAAACTAGCCACTTGAGTTTGCCTCTCGACTGCTCTGCCGTTTCGTGGCTAGGTTCAGCCTTAGCTGTCTGGACAACCGCCACGTGTGTAGTCATGTGCCTTGGCATATGCATGCGCCGCCTACCATGCTCCCCCCCCCCCCCCCTGGCTTGTCCCAGGGTGGGATTTTTTATCCATCTCCTGCCGTTAACTCTACTTAATCACATTAACTAGCATTTAACTATAGTCGCCTCCACTAGTTTGGTAGGTCAATTACCTCCTAGATTCAATCTAACATTGGCAAGAACTGGCCCAGCTGTTCCGTGACCTAGCTGTTCGATTTCGCGTATGCGCTTGGCACGCGCCTTTGACCCACTGGGATTCCCCGATTTGGGGGGAGGCCCCGTCAATGTGAATGGCATGCGTTGCACACGTGATGGGGCCACTGGCCCAAAGAGGTTGACCGATTAGGTCGGTCAAACTACCCCCCAAAGCTATTAATTATTTGACACTAGGGTAGGTTAAATATTAATACACATACCTGGCCGTGACGAACCCCCCCTAACCGTGACTCACGTCGGTGTGCTGCAGGAAGCCCCTTTCCCCCCCAAATCGACCTCCCAGTGACAGGATCGTTAAATAAAAAACATTCTGACTCATGGCAACAACAACATACAATCACGTGGATGACTAGTGTCTGATAGAGAGTGTACTGTTCATCCTGGTTCATAGCCCTATGGTTGAGCATGTGCCAATGTTGCTGAGGCACTGGTCAGACGTGACTTTGGTGTCCGTATGTATCTCAGGAAGGCGGCACTATGCCACCTTCCCAAGGTCTGGATCAGAGAGTCCTCCATTCCAGCCAATGCAGCTAGTGTTGCAGCACCAATCCTGAAACTGTGTCCAGCATAGTGGTCTGCCGGGAGGCCAATCCTTTGCAAAGTGACCCTCAGCTGCTGCACAAACCATGCTTAGGACACAGTCTGACCCACGTGGTCCAGGAAGAATGGGCCCTGTGCAGGCCCCCATAACAACAAATAATGACACATTGCCTCCACCGGGCAGATGGATGTGCTGGTTTTGCCCAAGATCACGTCTGCACCACTGCCTTCCTGGTCACACTTCGACCATCTTAAATGAATCTGGACCATCGTCGGAGATTCCAAGTTGTCCACCGAAAAGTCTCCCCATGCTAGGTTAGCTGCCGCTTCCCACGATGACGCCGATTCTGGGAGGAGTTCCCCAAGTCTGAAAAACCCAAAAAAAAACGCTGTTGTGGCCACTGTCCATTACACGATGCTGTCGGGCGTTGGGACCCCTGCCATGCCACCTGGAGTCTCTTCAGTACCTGGATAGTGATGGGTAGTCTTACTCGGGATGACTGGCTTCCCGACTGCTGCCTGATCCTGCTGATCCCTGCCTGGATCCTTTTCAGCAGTGGGAGGGATGACTGCTCCCTTGGGTCTGGGAGGCCCATGGAAATGTGGGCATTCCTTACCCCCGCCAAATAACTTTTTATAGTCTGCAGTGGTAAGCCGGAATGGGCCAGGTAGGAGGCAAAATAACATAGGAGGAGCTCGTGAACTGGGAACGGGTCCCCAACAGAGTATGCTGTGCAAAAACGTGTGAAGTGCTTCATAGCTGCTTGGTAAGTCTGGTGTGTTGATGTTGCTAGGCCTGCTTGAAGATAGCACTGAAGTGCCGGCGCCAATTCAGATTGCACCAGTCTGCCGTCTGGTCAAAGAGGAGGTCCAGCAGCTGATGCGAGACAGGAGAGGGGTGTGGGTCTGCTGACTGCACCTGTGAGAGAAAATGGGCAACATTATCACGTGACAAGCTGTCTACTAAATGGTTGGCCCTAGTGTTAATGTAGGATCGAGCAAGAGAGCATTCCAACCAAACACCACTGTGCGCAAGAGGTGCATCATGCCCTGGTGTTTGCTCGAGCGAGACCGCAGGTCAGCCACTACTGACTGGTTGTCTGAGTGACAGATGACCTGCACCACTGCTCTCTCCACACCTGTCATCCTACTATGATGGGAATCAGCTCCTTCTCTGCTATAGAGAGTGGCTCTGCTCGAGGGTCCCACTCAACCTGGAACCAGGAGCGCTCATACCAAGCAGGACATCCCCAGGAGCCTGACTCATCCGTGTACAGGTGGACCTTGGGAAAGGAGGATGGAGGAAAGAGACACCATTCCATCGATAAACAAACTCTACCCACCATGCCAGGTCTGCCCTAAAGCTGAGGGCCAACCGGATTGGGACTCTGCTGTTGGGGGGGGGGGGGGGGGGCGATGAACCACCTGAAGTAAATCTATCATCCTCCTCAAGAACGATCGCCCCTGTCTCACAACCTTGCAGGCATGGTTGAGAATCCCAATCAGCGATTCCAGTTCTTTCCTGGTGCAGGTCCTCCACGCCTGCCATTCTGCCAGCAAGGCAGTCAGCCTTGTCAGTTTGTCCTGTGGGAGTCTCAGCTCTTCCCTCACAGAATCCATAACAATGCCCAAGAAGGTCACCTCTGTGGCTGGGCCCTCAGTCTTATGGTTAGCTATGGGGATACCCAGCCGAGCACACTCATCCAGCAGGATCTGAAGATGCCTCTTGCACACCGGGGAGCGTGGGGGTCCCACCAGGATGTAGTCGTCTAGGTAGTGATATAGCCCCTGGACCCCTGCCTGTGTGAGGTGCCACTGGAGGGTGTCTGCCATGGCATTGAATATCTTTGGGGCAGATCGCAGCCCAAAGGGCAACATTGGGTCCACGAATACTTCGTTGTTCCACTTCAGCCTGGAGTATCCTGTCCTGTCGGTGAACAGGTATCAGTCGATAGCGAAAGTCCACCCTTTTCCAGCAGTGCACACTGACCCCATCGTGAGGCCTCCACTGCCACCTCCACACTTGTGTAGGTCAGTGAGCATAGGTGGGGGTCAATACCATCGTTGATGCTGTACCCGGTTTGGTGGGAGAGGTCTGTAATCAGCCTGAATTTCCCTGTATTCTGCCCTTTCGAGATGACCCCGAACTTGCTGATGTGGAGGTGGGGCAGTCCCCTTGACTCAGGGAATGGACCAAGCATGCGGCCCAGCGAGCATTCCTTCCTCAAGTACTCGGTGACCACCTCTGGGTGCTGGAGTGCTGATTCCATGTTACGGTGCGTGGATTTCAAGCCGGACGCCCACCTGAACCCTATCCTAAAACTTTCCCTCACCCCCCTGACAATGTACCTGGCAAAGGGGCAGTCTGGATGCCTAGTCAGTGATTGCTCCCACTCGTCCACCCTTAATGGTGTGATCACTGCTGAGAGCATCTGGCACCGATGATCAAGTGCTGGTCTGTAGGCGTCCAGGCACAGCAAATCCGGCACATACTTGTACTGATGGGATCGTCCTGCATATGGGCAGGTAAGTAGTAAAGAAAAACTCTTAAGGTGGCCCATGGCCGTCACACCAATTGGTGGAACCTTACCCCCCCCCCCCCCCCCATAGGTGGCCATATCAGTTAACTACTGACCCTGTGGAGAGCGCTCAGCCCCCCCCCCCTTGCCCCCCCCCCCCCCCCCCCCCCCAGTGCCTGGGACACCTCCCGCTCAGACAGAGGTATCCCCTACCCCCTACACCTCCCTAAAGACCCCTCCCCCCTTAACTACCGTGCTTCCACCACAAGTTTATTTCATGAATAAATGTCTACATGCACCAGAACATGGGTGACCGAAGTATGTGAGGGCTGCAGAGCCGTAGTCTGGCAGACAAGTTCTACTGGGGTCCAATGTCGTGGCGGTGGGTGCCTCCGTGAGCAATCTGTGTATGGGTGGCCCTCATTGCAGCTCAGGCACAGGTGCTGGTACTTACATTGAGGCTTTCTGCACCTCCACTCATTAAAGTTCCGGAAGATCGCCATTGCGACATGTGCCGGGCACTGGATCCAGGCTGGGAGGGGAATACCAGCCGCAACCGCGATGTTACTCGGGTTTCTGATGCAGGTCGTCCCCATGTGGTCATCACTGAGACAGTGAGGGCATCTTGGGATGGCTTTGGTGCGCCCAGTGAATGCCTCACTATACAGCCTACTGTTCACGACAGACCAATTAAGGTCCTGCCGTGCCAGCGCCTCCTTCCGGAACTGGTAGTCGTACAGAACCCACTGGTGACCTTCGTAGTTCCTTTCTGAACGTACGATCAGTGCCTGGTACGCCAGGAATTCCGTTGCTTTTTCCGGGTATCGAAGGTTGAGGATAGCAGCCATCACCGAAAATCGCTCCACCCACCGAGAGATGTTGGTTATGGGTGGGCGTGATGAGGCTGCTGAGCGAGTGCCCTGTGGCTCGTCCTCCGCTACGATCTCAGTCATATCGACAAACTTGAGGTGCATCACCTTCTTGGCCACCCTCGCCGACACTAAGGCAATCAGATTATAGGGGCCCCGATCAGCCAGGGGGTGGGATCCCAGTCCTAACGCCGCAATTGCCGGTCCAGCAGTTGGGGTTGCTCCCTGTACTCCTGACTTGGATGCCAGAGCTGCCGCTGCGAGAAGGTCTAGCCCTGAGCCCACTGGCGCTGCCAGTAAAAATGTGGGAACCGATGGTGGCAGCAGAGGACCTGTGAAGGATAACAGTGACATAGCCTATCGTTATGCTTGCCTGGGCATGTGTCAGGTGCATGCCTGGATGTGTGCCTGGTGCCACCAGGGTGTAACTGTGAGTACGCCTGGTGCTACCAGGGTGTAACTGTGATTAAGCCTGGTGCTACCAGCGTGTGACTGTGAGTACGCCTGGTGCCACCAAGGTGTAACTGTGAGTCGCCTGGTGCTACCAGGGTGTGACTGTGAGTACGCCTGGTGCTACCAGGGTGTAACTGTGAGTACACCTGGTGCTACCAGGGTGTAACTGTGAGTGCGCCTGGTGCTACCAGGGTGTGACTGTGAGTACACCTGGTGCTACCAGGGTGTAACTGTGAGTATGCTTGGTGCCACCAGGGTGTAACTATGAGTACGCCTGGTGCCACCAGGGTGTAACTGTGTGTATGCTTGGTGCCACCAGGGCGTAACTGTGAGTGAGTATGCCTGGTGCCAGCTTGGAGCCACAGGTAACGTGGGATGGGGGTCCCCTCCAAGACCAAAACGGGCTGGGCTGGCACTCATAAGCTGAGGTACTGCTCTGCCTTTGGGGAGCCTCAGGATGAGCCAGGCCAATTGTTCCTGAGTAAAGGGAGTTGGTACCATGTCTGGAACTCATTGGGCCAGCTGGGCCTAGTGCTGTGGGCTCTCCCAGAAACTGAGCTAGCTGCTTAGTTCTCCTACGCCTGTGGAACGCAGGCTAATCCAAGGTAACTCCAAGGTAGCGAATACAAAAACTAGCCACTTGAGTTTGCCTCTCGATCGCTCTGTGTGGCAGCTTTTTGTTGTTGTTATTGTTGTTATTATTATTATTATTATTATTATTATTATTATTATTATTATTTCCCAATACTTCATTCATTCAGAAGGCGTCAATTGTGTTATAGTTGCACTTAAGAATAAACAACAACAATCTATTGTTGTATATAATACGAGACGATGAACTCTTTTCTTTGTTGCTGTAGAAGTAGCTACAAATTTTATTCAATCAATCAGTCATTATTGATATTAACCAGGTTGAGACATTTGAAATCACTATATAATACTTGAAAGTGCTACTAATGTTAGCTATATAGCTATTACATTCTTTAATAAAACTAAGAGTTTCTTCCTTTTAGTTTTTAGTAATTGTTATAGTGTAAGTTTTGGTAAGTAACCTTGAACACCATAATCACTTCTCCAGACTACACTTGGCTGTGATGCACTTTGTGCTGGTAGACACAACTCAAGGTTATTTGAGTTTGTTTCAAATATAAGCCACCTGACAAAAACACTCAGGCACTTACCTAGTAGCTAAATGGAAAGTTAAAAAAAAAAACAACAACAGAAAAAGAAAAACAACAACAACAATCTGATAGTTCACTGATCTTTTATGAGGTACTTAACCTTATATAAGCCATAAACTAGATATGCTCAGCAAAATTGCACCTCAGATAATTTAGGTAGAATGAATATGTAGCTTAGTTACCAGTGCCTTTTCTACATTTTTTTCAAACCAAAAAACAAATAATATGTAATATAATTATTTCTATTCTAAAAAAAATTCAGCTCACTAACTATTGTCTAAGTGTATTGTTGTTTCATAATGACTACTGTTTCTCAAGTTTTCATAGGCTCTAATTACTTGAGGCAACAGAAGAAACATGAAGTAATGGAGAAGATTCATTATCTGGTACCTGAATCTCAGAATGGGTGACATGACGAGAGTGAGATCTTAAATATTCCGATGATGTTCCTTCAGGATATTTCCATTTAAATGCCACAGTCATTGTTTGTAGGAAGTGTTTGTGACAATGTTTCACATTCTTATAAATCAATTTAATATTGCAAGCAAATACTGAAAATATGAAAAGTCCAAGTGAAATGTAAGTCAAGTTTAATACCGAATGCGGGTGTTTTTTATACTTGGTGCTTACTGATGTTCCCGATAGAAATGCTAGATTTATAAACATAGTAGTCTCAAACACATTCAGCGACCATTTCTTGTACACTCCACCGGGGTATATAATAACTAGTATTACTGCAAGCACATTGAGAATACAGAATTCTAGCATTATGTTTGGCAAGCTGTGATGATTGACATTTACAGAATGCACAATTACTATCCCCACTCTTAAAGCAAGCAGAAATCCAGGCCAAAATGAGTAGATGCTATTGCATGGACCGGTATAAACTTCAAAAAATGGCTTGGAAAATGAGACCCACTTTGATATTATCTTGTTAGATACTTTTTTTAATGTCTGAATAAGCAAAAGACTAGATGTGAATATCAGTAAAGTGAACCCAATTATTATGGCTGCAACAGCAAGTGGTAAGTAATAGGCAGAATAAAGAGTAATGGTAGGATCGTATGTCCACAAGAGGACACTATGATTACAACAAGGGCTATCTCCGTGACTGTAATAGAAAGGGTGAATGCTTAAAACATTTTTCACCCAGAGCAAACACTTCATAAAACACATTAACAATATGGTTGCCAAGACTTTTGTAACATTTCTACCACAAATATGTGTAAATCGTACATATTTGTGACACAAGTATATAACCAATAGTTGAAGACATATTAGATATGCCACATAGCCTATTTCCAGCCACAGCTTCGTGTATGATGTCATGCCACGAAAAAAACATACCTCTATGCCAAGATCAAGGTTCAACCAAGCAATCAGTATTCTTGTGAATTGCTTATTATGATGTTTAGGATAGAAAAATTCACTGCTAGCGTGAATGAAGTTTGTATAAAACAATATCCCATGAAGAGCTCCATTTCCAATATGAATGTCTAACTTGATAAGAGCCCCTATCAGAAGTGGACCAGTTCCAAAGTAGATCAAAATGAGCCATAGATACGAATTAGAGCACATTTTGCAAGCAAACGTCCCTAACACTGCACTATAATTGGTTTGGCACTTGCCACAGCCAACCCCTGTCCTGCCCACTGCACACCGGCTGTTAAGATCAGCCGGATCAGACAATGCATAGTTTTGGTTACAGAAATCCTTGTGACAGTTAGCATAACCAATAGACCTAGACTTGTTGTTACCATCACTTACATGTTTGTAACCAATCCACTTATCAGTATTGTTACAAACTATATGCAAGCTTATAAAGTCACAATCACATGAATGCACTAAACCTTGAAGTACACCATCACATCTCTTAGTATAAATGTTCAGATAAAAACCCCAAGGGCATTGTATAATTTTTATTTGTAGTGTAGCCGGCTCAGTATCTTCAATAGGAATGAACTTTTGCAATTGAAAAGTTAAGTTTAGTGCTAAGTTCACTTTACTGGATAAAATGGTAACATTTATATTTTGTTGAATGCTGTCTGACACCAAAAAATTGTTGATTGTTACATTAGTGATGTTACTATCAGAAAAAACAACTTCAATTACTCCATTGGAATAACCCCCTCGCTGTCCTACAGGCTGAAAGCACTGCTGTAAAGTACTTCCAGGTGAAATTGAAACTGATTTGTATGTTATGTTAGCATAATTACAATAAATAATACGATAAGGATCTGATGAAATCCCGTTGGATTCACTGAAATCAGTAATGCTATCGAATACATGTTGGGAAAGATAGTTACCAGAAATCGACTCATATGCCGTGTAATTAAAAGATCCAAATGTGTAGCAATGGTCTATGTTTCCTCCATAGATGTCCTTCCCTGCTCTTACTGCTGTGTTGTTGACGAACTTCATCTTCATCATGTGCAAGTACTTCAAGTTTGTAATATCACCAGTAGTGATAGGCTGAAAGAAGCAATAATTATGCCAGTCTAGACACGAATCGTGATCAAAAATAGCTCCACCCATTTGACAAGCCACATTGTTGATAAAATTTACAGTAGTAAAGTTCTTAATAAAAAAGTAAGAAGTTTCACATAACTGTATAGCACCACCAAAGGTCGCATAATTGTACTCAAATATTACTTTCCCTGAAAAAACTGCACTGGCAGATTGAAGCGATAATGCTGAACCGTTATTACTGGAAAAATTACAATTCGATATTTCTGCATGCTGAATGCCTATAATTTGTACAATTGATCCTTTTGGACAATCTTTAGAAGAACCTATAAAATTACCATTAAAGTGTGATTTAATTATTTTTAAGGTATTTCTCCCAACACGTCCCAGTGGAGACCCAAAACTTGGCGAAAAATATCCTATAGCCAGTATTGCTGCACCTGTGCTATTTATTATGATGTTGCTAGTAATAGAATTATTCACAAAGCAGCAATTTGATACTTCAACAATATTGTTAATACCACAATTGTGATCCCGAAGGTGAAGTGAGAGGCCTCCAGCTGAGTGGTAAGCAGTGTTGCGGACAAAATTACACCTTTCCAATCTTAAAATATTCACTGACACACTTTCATGGCAATTGCTCTGAAATTCTGAAAAGCCGTAAGGTAAAATGGAGTAATATAGTCCCGCACCAAAAGCTGCTGTGCCAGATTTAAAGATGCAGTTGAAAATGTATATGCTTGTGTTTGTAACCTGCAAACTAGATATTCTAACCTGGACAGAAAGGTGTCCTTTTGAGCTGTTGTTAAATGAGCAACCATTGATATGCACATGTAAGGAAGAAGAATTGGTTGATATGTGAATTCCAGAGGAATTAATCGCTTTAGATTTAATCATACCTTCAAAATGTGAGTGGGATATATTTAACAGAAACTTACTATTGTTGTAATATAAGTAGTAATTCCTACCATTATAATGTGAGACACCATACGATGCTAATACTCCATATCCTTTACTTTTTTCTACCACTACATTCACCATGTGGAACTCAGCAACCTGTGATATCTTAACAGCAGCATCTTCATTACTCTTACCACCACAATTCTGAATCTTCAAACAACTAATGTTAACAGATTTACTTGAAGTAAAGGAAAAACCAGTTTTTTTGTATAACTGCAACGGATTATAGAAATCTTAGAGCAACTCGTTCCTTTTAAAATTAAATGCTGAATTTCAGCCTTAGGTCCCCATTCTTTGGAAAGAGTGTGCACACCTGGCAAAAATTTTAGTACAATCCGTTGACATGTACTGATTCTATCAATAACCTGTAGGATCTGGCCCAAAGTTTTGCCTTCAGTACTATTGCTGTTGTCTGGTCTCACATACCATGTCTTAGTCTGCAGAAGATTCCCTGAGTTGAAGAGAAATAGTATAATTGTAGCAGTAAGAAATAATAGTCTTGGCATAATGCTGGTAATTGAGACACTGAACTTATGGATAGTCACTATTGAGGTAGTGTGGCTTATATTTAACTAAAATTCATTCCATTTCACAACATTGAAACAGTGTAACATTGGAAAACACTTTTGCTAACATCCTTGTGCCTAAAACAAACAGTGAAAGTAAACCATAAAATAAAGCTGTTTTTGATGGCAATAACTCTGACACTAACGGATGAATAAGTTATAGTTATAAACCAAAATTGAGGTTTGTATGTGATTTATAAACTCCGAGACACGAGGGTGCAGCCCGAGTGGCGAGGATTTATAAATCGCAATACAAACCTAATGATGATTTTGGTTTATAACTATTTTATAGCCCGCGGACAAAGTTACCTGGTAACGTTTGCGTTCTTAGTAACACTCTTCAGGAATGGAAACGAGCCGGAAAAGAGGGTCTGCTGATGACGCCCACTGTTGTCGACAGTCACTGTAAAAAACAGCGGTTTGATTTTAAGACCACCGAAGATATCAATAAAATGTCCATTAAAAAGGTTCCTAAAACTACAACCTATTCCACTCAATGGGCTATGAACAGTTTTGATGGTTGGAAATTTTCCAGAAACAGCCATGTAGATGAAAAAGTTCCTGAAATGAGGAGAAAGTAAATTTCTGGCTGATGCGGTATGTAATAGAAACTAGGAAAAGCAACAGTGAATTGTTTCCCCCAAATACCATTTATCTGCTGCTATCAGATCCACAAAAGACAATCAATTAAAATTACTTTCTTACCTCATTTTCTTGAGCAGTGGTAACTTATGTAGTAACAAATTTGAGTCATTCTGACTATTTGAATTTACCAGTCACTGTTGACAACAAGCTCTTAGCTATAAAAAAGAAAGGCCAGAGTTATTTTTGCTTATTTAGCTAACAAATATGGAATTACGTACTTACCTCAGCATCCCTCGAGTAGTAGTAGCTTCCTTAGCATTAATACTTTATGTGCTTACATACGCTTTTCAGAAATAGTGATGGCTCTCTAAGTACTGACTACAGGTGGCTCTTGACAACTAACAAGCCGCACTTAGCCGGAAAAAAGGCGAAGTTTTGAATGTATATCTGGTAAATGGTCTTCAATGCCATAGTAACCGGTCGCAGCAACTTTTTGTGACTTGAAAAACAAGCATTTTCGCAGGAATTCTCTCACAATTTGGAGCTTAAGTTTAAAGTAAGACTTGCTTAATGCTGTAGTTTCAGAATAAACTGGGGTCAAGCCTAAAAAGACGTGTTTTTTGGAGAAAAAAGTTCCCCACGCGCGCATTTTAGGGGCATACGTACCATCCTTACACACATATATCTATACAAGTGGTGTGCTTGAGCACAAATGGTGAGCGAGACTTAAACTACACTATTGTTAAATGATTGATTTTAACAATTAACACTCAAGCTACTAAAATAAAGTCGAGTTTTTTAATTACGTATGCGGTAATGGGGATTCAATGTCATAGTAACCGCTCCCGCAACTGTTTGAATTGAAAAAGAAGCAACAAAATCAAATCGCGTTATTTAAAGTTTTCTTTGTGATATTCTTTATAGTAGTTGTAACGCACAATACTTTCACACAACTGAACATACCTACGCAACGTGATTCGTCTAGTGGACAATGAATTTTCTAGTAAATGCTGTTGAGTAGGGCTTATAACTGTGACAAATAGCGTATTAACTTACCACCGCCACTAACTCGAATAGAAATGGAGCTCCCATAAGTTTTTGAGTTTTAACTGCACCCACAAAACAATTCAAAATTCAATTTCTAAGGTGATACGGGTAATGGTCGCTAAACCGGAGGATTCTGTTTAGTGAAGTTTGGGACAGGGTCGAATGCGGAGCGAACACCAAAATATGGAGGGTCAAAGTACAAAATGACATACGTACATCCAAACATTTATATATAAACTAGTGGTGTGCTTGAGCACAAATGGCGAGCGAGCCTGATAGTTAGGTAACATAAAATGTTACTATATTTTGCTTACTTCATGCAAACACTATAATAACAGTTATGACATTTGATTTCAGCAAACAAATACAAAATCACTCTCTTACCTGATTAATGGTAACTTTTGTAGTATCAAACATCAACCATTTTGATAATCTCAATCACCAGTAACTCTTGAACAAGCTCTCAGCTACAATAAAAAATAAACCATTTGTAATTTTATTATATGGAATTACTACTTACATCATTCTTGAGTATTGATAACTTCTGTAGTATCAAATTGAAGTTACTTTGACCATCTGAATTACCTCGAATTCTTGACAACAAGCTCTCACCTACAAAAACAAAAGACAATCAATTTTAGCACACAAATACAAAATTACTGTCTTACCTCATTGTCTCGAGCAGTGCTAACCTTTGTAGTACCAAATTTGAGCTATTCTGACTACTTGAATTTATCAGTCACTGGAAAAGGGTCTTCAATGCCATAGTAACCAGTCGAATAAACTTTTTTGTTTCTTGAAAAGCAAGTGTTTTCGCAGGAATTTTCTCACACTTTGGAGCTTAATTATAAAGTAAGGCTTGCTTAATGCTGTAGTTTCAGAATAAACTGGGGTCAAGCCTAAAAAGCCGTGATTTTTGGAGAAAAAAGTTCCACGCGTGCGCGTTTAAAGGGCATCCGTACCATCCCACATACAGACATATATACTAGCGGTGTGCTTGAGCACAAATGGTGAGCGAGCCTGATAGTTAGGTAGCATAAAATTAAGTATTGTTACTATGTTATAGCTTAGTTCATGCCAACACTATAATAGCAGTTATGACATTTGATTTCAGCAAACAAATACAAAATCACTCTCTTACCTGATTAATGGTAACTTTTGTAGTATCAAACATCTGCTATTCTGATAATCTCAATCACCAGTAACTCCTGAACAAGCTCTCAGCTACAATAAAAAATAAACCAGTGTTATTATTTGTAATTTTAGCCAACAAAAATGGAATTACTACTTACCTCATTCTTGAGTATTGATAACTTCTGTAGTATCAAATTGAAGTTAGTTTGACCATCTGAATTACCTTGAATTCTTGACAACAAGCTCTCACCTACAAAAACAAAAGACAATCAATTTTAGCACACAAATACAAAATTACTTTCTTACCTCATTTTCTTGAGCAGTGGTAACTTTTGTAGTACCAAATTTGAGTCATTCTGACTATTTGAATTTACCAGTCACTGTTGACAACAAGCTGTTAGCTACAAAAAAGAAAGGCCAGAGTTATTTTTGCATATTTAACTAACAATATGGAATTAGTACTTACCTCAGTAACACTCGAGTAGTAGTAGCTTCCTTAGCATTAATACTTTATGTGCTTACATACGCTTTTCAGAAGTAGTGATAGCTCTCTTAGTACTGACTACAGGTGGCTCTTGACAACTAACAAGCCGCACTTAGCCGGAAAAAGGCGAAGTTTTAATTTAAATATGGTAAAGGGTCTCCAATGCCATAGTAACCGGTCGAATCAACTTTTTGTTTCTTGAAAAGCAAGCGTTTTGGCAGTAATGTTCTCACACTTTGGAGCTTAAGTATAAAGTATGGCTTGCTTAATGCTGTTATTTCAGAATAAACTGGGGTCAAGCCTAAAAAGCCGTAAGAGAAAAGTTTCCCGCGCGCGCGTTTAAAGGGCATACGTTCAATCCATACATACATACATATACACATATACATACTAGTGATGTGCTCTAATAGCACATTGGTGTGGCTACAAAATACTGTCAGATTCTTTACTTTGCTACCTGTTTCTGTTTCGTTTTAGCTCTCCTCCTCCTTGCCCTGTCTTTTACATTTCTTATCGCTCTCCTTACTAGTTTTTCTTCAGGAGCTTCAACGCCCTCAAAGCTCTTGACCGAGCGTTTCTAACGTTTCGTCTACTGGGCATCGCTACTTCGTACGGCAGGTAAACACAACAAAATGTTGCTAAGAAGGTTACCCGGCCCGCGCAAGCGCGTAGGAGAAAGGGTACACACGTACGCCCACGCAAGAACAAAAACAATTTCTAGACCTAACTAGTGGTGCGCTCGAATAGCGCAAAATAGCGAAGCGAGCGATGCATGTTCCCTGTAATTGCAGCTATATATACAGTTATTTATTTTGATGTTGTTAATGTTATGTTTAAATGTTATACTAGTGGTGCGCTCGAATAGCGCAAATGCATGGCGAGCGAGTAAATATATGAGTATAGGTAAAGATGATTTGTGAAGGAAATCGCTAAATAATAGCAATGATCAGGCATGAAGAGTTAACAATAACAGAATTACCTGAATAAACTTCTAAAGCAGTGGCAAAGAAGCGCAGCTTGACAAAGACTTCACAATTGTTTCAAGAAGAGAGTAGCTATAAACGTTTTGGTTGAAACAAAGTTGGTAAGGCAGTACAGCAGGATTCTCCGCGCTCGTTAATTGAAAAATACTGGAACTGTGAACGCTTTACCTAACTTACGTAATTAGAAGCGCGGGCGAAATTTTTTGACGTACGCATACATACCTACATATATATATATATATATCTGAAATCTCAATTGAACACGACTGAGAGTCAGCTTCGCTCGCTTCGCTCGCTCGCTGAATTATTTGTGATAATATAAGAATAATGAATTATTTTACCATCAAAGTTATTGGCTGGTGTTTTAGACAGAATATACAGCTATTTAATTAAAAATGTCATACATCATTACAGTTATAGCTGATGTAAACTTTGTGGTTTAATAAAAATAAAAAATAAAAGAGCTTGTTTGGGTACTGTAACATATTCAGAGGGAGAGCAGAGTATGTTAAATGGATGTAGATCTTAGACTACATAGTTTGATAATAGAGTTAGGTTAATTTTTATAGTTTTACATTAAATTTAACCTGCAAGTGGAGGAATGTTTCCAGGATGCATGTTATTTTGAGCTGAATAGAGTTTAGGGATATGTTTATTCCGGCTACATCGACAACATTCCAATGACTTAAATTTCATTTTGGTGCCTGGAAATTTCTCCAGACACGTTATGCAGACTGGGATAGTAATCGATGAGATTTTAGCATGAAAATTACGCATTGCTGTGTAAACTTGAGGATCATCAAATGCTGGAATAATATGGTGCAATGGAACCTGGGGATGTAGTCTTGACCTGTTCCCCCTAACTTGAGACAATCTAGTCTCCCGTTGAAGTGGTGTTTCATCAGCCAATCTCTGCTGTTGGTTAGTTGACAACTGCTCTAATCTAGAGGAATTTTGTAATGAAGATTCATTTGCTGTTCTCAACAGTTGGTTAGTGGACAAGCAGTGGAGCCTGTGATCTCTTTCACTATCACTTTCAAACAAATGTGTGACTTGCTGTTTTTGTGACATTAGTTGTAGACATTGCTCTCTGCATAATGGTTTCCTAAACAAAAATATGTCTCGTATTAACTTATTGAAGTATATATTTTATTTTATATTTACCTCTTGCATTCGTTGCTGATAAGCTGAAAGGCTTTGCGGTATCGAAATTGTTTGAGTTATATTTTCTGCAACTTTTTTTGCTGCTTTGGGTGTATATGAGAATGGATGTCCTCTGATAGATGCCTTTTCCTTCCTCTTGCAGTACAAAAAGTAATGGGGATATTAGCTTCTTGTTCAGATGGTGTGGCTGCATTTTCAGAGTCTTCAAGAGTAGTTGAGTCTACAGCTGTATAAAGTTGATTGGTACAGTAATCCTCAGAAATAGTCTAATAAATAAATTAGGAACATTTAATGGCTTTTCAAAAAGAAAGATTCTTTACTTTGCTACCTGTTTCTGTTTCGTTTTAGCTCTCCTCCTCCTTGCCCTGTCTTTTTCATTTCTTATCTCTCTCCTTGCAAATTTTTCTTCTGGAGTTTCTAACGCCCTCAAAGCTCTTGACCGAGCGTTTCTAACGTTTTGTCTACTGGGCATCGCTACTTCGTATGGCGGGTAAACAAAACAAAATGTTGCTAAGAAGGTTACCCGGCCCGCGCAAGCGCGTAAGAGAAAGGGTACACACGTACGCCCACGCAAGAACAAAAACAATTTCTAGACCTAAACTAGTGGTGTGCTTGAGCACAAATGGCGAGCGAGCCTTAAACTACACTATTGTTATTCAAACTACTAAAATAAAGTCGAGTTGTTAAATTAAGCATATACGGTAAAGGGGATTCAATGTCATAGTAACCACTCCCCTCAACTGTTTGAATTGAAAAAGAAGCAACAAAATCAAGTCACGTTATTTAAAATTTTCTTTGTGATATTCTTAATAGTAGTTGCAACGCACAATACTTTCTGAACATACCTACGCAAGACTTACCTTCGTGGTTCGTCTAGTGGACAATGAATTTTCCAGTAAATGCTGTTGAGTAGGGCTTATAACTGTGACAAATAGTGACTAACTTGAATAGAAATGGAACTCCCATAAGTTTTAGAGTTTTAACTGCACACGCAAAAGAATTCAAAGCGGTACACACAATTCAATTTCTAAGGTGATACGGGTAATGGTCGCTAAACCAGAGGATACTGTTTAGTGAAGTTTGGGACGGGTCGAACGCCGAGCGAACACAAAAATACGGAGGGTCAAAGTACAAAATGACATACGTACGTCCATACATACTGATAAACAAACATCCCCGATTTTCAATTGTGTTACCCCTGTAAGTGTCTCGCTCGCTACGCTCGCTCGCCAATAATATATATATATCGCAAACTCATTGGAGAGTCAGCTCCGCTCGCTTCGCTGAATAACATATACCCGATTTTGCATTATTCACCCCTAATAATTGTCTCGCGAGCTAAGCTCGCGAGACAACTAGTGGTGTGTTGAACACAAATGGCAAGCGAGCCTGATAGTTAGGTAACATAAAATGTTACTATGTTTTAGCTTACTTCATGCAAACACTACAATAGCAGTTACGACCTTTTATTTCAGCAAAAACAAATACAAAATCACTCTCTTACCTGATTAATGGTAACTTTTGTAGTATCAAACACATCAACCATTCTGATAACCACAATTACCAGTAACTAAAAAATAAACAATTGTTATTATTTGTAATTTATAGCCAACAAATATGGAATTACTACTTGCCTCGATTTCCTATTGATAACTTCTGTAGTATCAAATTTAAGTTACTTTGACTATCTGAATTACCTCGTATTCTTGACAAGCTCTCAGCTACAAAAATAAAAGACAATCAATTTTAGCACACAAATACAAAATTACTTTCTTACCTCATTGTCTCGAGCAGTGCTAACCTTTGTAGTACCAAATTTGAGCTATTCTGACTACTTGAATTTACCAGTCACTGTTGACAACAAGCTCTTAGCTACAAAACAGAAAGGCCAGCGTTATTTTATATTTAGCTAACAAATATGGAATTACCTACTTACCTCAGCTTCCCTCGAGTAGCTTCCTTAGCATATTCTGACTACCAATGACTCTAGACAGCCAACAATCGGCACTCCGTATCCCCCCTAAAACGGAGAATTTTTTAATTAAGTCTGGAAAAAGGTCTTCAATGCCATAGTAACCAGTCGAATCAACTTTTTGTTTCTTAAAAAGCACAAGCGTTTTCGCAGGAATTTTCTCACACTTGGGAGCTTAAGTATAAAGTAAGGCTAGCTTAATGCTGTAGTTTCAGAATAAACTGTGGTCAAGCCTAAAAAGCCGTGTTTTTTTTTTTTAATGTTCCCCGCGCGTGCGGGGGCATACATACAATCCATACATATAACACTAGTGGTGTGCTTGAGCACAAATGGCGAGCGAGCCTAAAGACTATACTATTTTTATATGAATGATTTTGACTTCTAACACTGAAGCTACTGAAAATAAGGTCCAGTTTTTAAATTTAGCATACAGGGTAAAGGTATTTCAGTGCCATAGTAACAACTCTCTGCAACTGCTTGGAAAGAAAAAAACAACAACAAAACAATACACGTTATTTAAAAGTTTTCTTTGTGATATTCTTTAGCTAAGTAGTGGTTGTAACACACAATGCTTTGACACAACTGGAAATGCACCTACACAGACTTACCTTCGCGGTAGTCTAGTGGACAATGTATTTTCAAGTAAATACTGTTGCGCACGGCTTATAACCATGACAAAGAGCGCATTGACTTACCACCGCCACTAACTCGAATAGAAATGGAAGTCCCTAAGTTTTCAAGTTTTAACTGCACCCGCAAAAGAATTCAAAACGGTAAACAATTCAATTTCTAGGGTGATACGGGTACTGATCGATAAACCAGAGGATTCTGTTTAGTGCAATTTGGGACGGGGTCGACCACATAACTAACACAAAAACGCGAGGGTCAAAGTACAAAATGACATACATACGTCCATACATATATCTAAATAAACAAACATCCCCGATTTTCGATTGTGTTACCCCTGTAAGTGTCTCGCTCGCTACGCTCGCTCGCCAATTACCCGATTTTGCATTATGCACCCCTAAAACTGTCTCGCTCGCTTCGCTCGCTCGCCAAATAAACAAACATCCCCGATTTTCAATTGTGCTGTAAGTGTCTCGCTCGCTACGCTTGCTCGCCAATGAAGCTCATTAAAACCCGTATACGCAACAGTATCACTGACCAAACCCTTGGTCGACTCATGAGAATTTCCGCTGAAGGTCCTGAGCTTTAGCTGTAAACTTTGATGAAGTTTTAGAGATTTTCAAACCAAAAAATAGATGACTTGTGCTTTGATTTACATTTGTAATAACAAAAGAATTTTGCTCTGAGGTACCATTTATAATTATAATTAAAAATCCAAATTTTTGGGGGGTGGGGGATTCCAGGGGCCCCCACCTCTGTATGAATCCCTATACATATTGATATATTCATATTGGTAGCTACTATGCCAAATAAATAATTCTTTTAATATTTATAATGGCTAGCTAATGCATAGTAACACTGAGAGTTCACATTCTTGGATCTTGGTTTTAGTGTGTGAAATGGTATTGAGAGATTAGAACTTATATATGTGTGAAATGTCAGATAGAGTTATATTGTTCTGAGCCTTTCGTTTAATTAGTTCATGAGTAGCTATACTGAGGTTGATTTATGAGCAATGTAGTGAAACAGTCACTAGGTTATTAGAACTGAACTAAACTATTAGACTGTAATATTATTCTTAATTCTAATTGTGTTTACCTGTTTATATTTTAAATTTTAGTTCTGTTCCCTGTATATTTTCCCATGTTTATTTTGTTATGTTTAACCACTCTTATCTTACTTCTAATTGCATTCAACATTTGTGTTCATTTACATTCGTGTCCATTTATTCAAATATCTTCTTCCCATCCTGTATTACACTCCCTCATCCTTACCTCTAGTTATATACACCATTTTTTCTTCACATCATTTCAGTTGTTGTATTTTTAAGATTAAACCTTTATATACCTTAAGAGTTAACCCTCCAGGTGATTGGGCAGCCCCAACAACTCTGGTGGCAGCCTACTCTATAAGTGTTCAGTTAATCCTGAATAGCTTTCGATCCTGTGGCCATCAGTTAACCCTGACAGACCCGGTTCCCTCCCGATCAATATAAATACTGTGAGAAAAGAACCAACTCTTTGTAGATGTGTTTTGTTGTAGGAATACAATACACTATAGTTATGATTTCTTATGTAAATGAATTACCTTATCTCTTTATCTATTTGTGTTTGTACATAGAATGTAGCCAGATATGCAAGAAAACACCAATTAAAAATATTGCGACTCTAGTGAATGCTGAAAAGCTATGACGTCTCAAGAATGAAAAGTAGAAAATAAATGTTCTGTATATGTTAGACTTATATGCATCAAGTATAATCCTTGTACACATCATGTGTGTGAGCTTGCACAATTATACTGGACGTGTATGCATGTGTTCACTTTTAATTTATACTTATCATATGTGTGTGTTCGCTTTTAATTAATGCACATGATGTGTGTGTTCACTTTTAGATTTATACACATCATGTGTATGTGTTCACATTTATGCACATCATGTATGTGTATTTGTGTGTCTTTAAGATGTCCTTGTAATGTGATGTATCAAGAGTGTCAGGGTTTATAATTTGTTTATACATAGTATATATTTTTACTTCAAGTATATGCTGTTTTATTGGCATGCTAATAATTGACTCTGAACATTCAAATTTAGATATGTTTGTTTTCCACTACTAATATGTGTTTAATTTGTTATTGTTATTTGTGTGTACAGAGTTATGAATGCTGAGGCAAGTTCCTCAATAAATGATGTGAGAGGAGAAGGATGAAAAAAAGTCATCCGAGAGCTGAAAGGTGTCAGATTTTCCTTGTGGCTGTCAAGTATGGCTGTTGACTGGCAAAGACTGTGATGAAAATTAACTTTTAAACCATTAAATATTATTTCAAACCATTACATAAGTTTTTTAGACTGTCTTGATAATGTATTCTTTTAATGATAACAATATTAATCCTTAATGAAATTGCTACTGCCATTAAATTACTAATCTGATATTAGCACAATACAAGATGCCTGCTAATATTTTGTTTAGAAATAAGCTGAATAGACTCTATCTTATTCTAAACCTTATAACAAGCCTAGACTGTATAGCTTATAACGCCCCAATAAGCTCATATAGGCTGGATGTATACATTATATAAGCTTTTTCTTATATTCTTCTTGTACTAATAGTATAAGAAAGTTATATGATAGTAATAAGATGGTTTATACTGACTCATTTGCATGGTACATGTGGAAAGTGTTATGAACCCAGTTAAAAAAATAACTTTCAGTTTAGTTCACAGTAAAGCGCGAATGAAGTTATCACCAACACACTACAAAAAAAATGGAGTTTCCTCATGCATGATAGATGCTTGAAAGGCAAAGGAAACTCCATCCAGTTTGCTTGTGTCAAAATGCAGGAAATCCCGGAATTTCCTGTACATTTCCTGCTACATTATGATAGAGCACAATTTCAGGTACCTGACAGGACCGATTTCAGGTACCTGAAATTTCATCTACCAAATTGCATTTCTTGTATACATGTCACAAGCAATAAAAGCCATGTGTCATCTTCATTTCATGTACCAAAAGTCAAATTTCCTGTGTTCATGTCAGAGACTGAAATACCATGTGTAATCTTCGTTTCATGAAGTGAACATCAAATTTCCTACATACTTGACAAAGTCAGGAAACTGCATGTGTTATCTAACTTTCAAGTACTCAAAATATCTGATTTCTGACTCGATAAATGTTGGGAAAAATTTTTTTAACTACAATATATATTCAAACAATAACCACAAAATAAAATCAGCTCTATGAACATGGATCAAGAGATCATAGATCTTTACCAACCAAGAGATTGCGCATACCAAGAGATCGCACAAACCAAGAGATCACACATACTTTACCAACCAAGAGATCACAGATCTTTACCAACAAAGAGATCACACATCTTTACCAACCAAGAGATCATACATACTTTACCAACCAAGAGATCACATATACTTTACCAACCAAGAAATCACAGATCTTTACCAACCTAGAGATCACACCTACATTACCAACCAAGAGATCGCACATACTTTACCAACCAAGAGATCACACATACTTTACCAACCAAGAAATCACAGATGTTTACCAAACAAGAGATCACACATACTTTACCAACCAAGAGATCACACATACTGATCACACATACTTTACCAACCAAGAGATCACACATACTTTACCAACCAAGAGATCACACATAATTTACCAACCAAGAGATCACAGATCTTTACCAAACAAGAGATCACACATACTTTACCAACCAAGAGATCACTGATCTTTACCAACCAAAAGCGACAACAACACACTCTGTCTATCCCATTATCACACTCGTAACCTAAGCTAATCGCGATACAAAGCTAGAAACACAGCAATCTGAGAAGAAACCGCTCATTGTTTACAAAATTCGCAACACCGGATGCATAGCTTCTTCCGTTCAAAAGTTATTCAAGGTTTTTTCTGGCCAAATCAACTTGGACAGACTATAGCTAGCTACTACAAAATCATTTCTAAGGCCATAAGAAGAATGATTTATTTGGCTATTCTTAATGAGGTATCAACACAAATTTTTTAATTAATAGAACACTCACACAAACATCACTGAACTGATACATGTGCCTATTACCATGTGGCAACAGTCAATATCCTGAACATCCTAGGCAGGCTAATACTATGTAATTGATGCACCTATGCAGTATCTAAATCGAGTCCTTCACCTGTACCATATCAATAATGACTTTTAATTCAACTAACAACATATATATCCTTTATCATTTAAGGTTATAGAACACAGTGTGTCTCCCGTCTATCATTCCCTCCCCTCTCTCTCTTCTCTCCCACACACACAGCAGCATCTGGAAGGTCACACTGATGTCACGTAAATCAGTTGACGTAGTCTCAAACATAACTAACCAGAACTGAAACAAAGGGACAACATACCTTTAAATTTTGAGGCTTACTTCTTACTTATAGGGCTTACAAGTAGTCACTAGCATGAGTGTGTGCAGACACATACCCTATGCCACCTCCTCAAAAAAATAATGATAAACTTTAATTCCCAAAATCTGGTCCATCTTCCCAATAGCATACGGTAGTTCAGTAATTCTGACTTACGTGTCATGTGCATCTTTACTCAATAACTGTATATCAATACAAACTATTGCACACAACTGCAACAATGCAATAATAATAAAGTAACATAATGGTCCTTATAAATGATCATAACAATGAGCCAGGGTGAAACTTGGAAAACTGAAAAATTAGTTTATACAATCCCTAGTATCATTTTTTGTTTTGATAAACTCAGGTAATACAACCATGGCTAGCAATAATGATAATGCATTATAACTAAATATAGTTCCAATCAATTTTTTCTCTTGTAATTTGTTTCTTGGCTCCAATTGCATTCAATCTGATGCAATTGGAGGTTAACTGGAATAGTATATAGACCTGTAGCAAAGGCTTAAAAAATATTCACCTGGCATATTTAAAAATCTGAATTATTAAAATTCAATTTTGCTTTGGTCATCTAGCACAAATTTCAACAAAACGAACTTTACTAACACTTGAAGTAACCATCATTATTGGCTGATCAACACAACCCATGCATACTGCAATATCCTCATCATCAGCACACACACACACACACAGAGTTCTGTGTCTTTAGATCATAATTGTAATTAAATACATTTTGATAGCAGACTGAAATTTACACTTTTATGGGCCATGCTGATTGCAGACCATATTTGTGCATACAAAATAGCCTCAAATAAATTTTATCTGGGTACACCTGTCACATCTCACTTCAATGAAATGTGTGTATGTGGAGAAAATGTAGTTACAGCAACTTCACTGAACTCAATTACAGCTGCTCAGGTTTTCCAGGTACAACAACCAGGTCTAACCACACACTACCACATATATAAAGCTCAGACTGAACTTTGTAACATGTGTACACACTGCAACCAATGCAAAGATCAGCTCAGTCTCTTTTGAAGGTGTAAAAAAATTAGTGAACCAAAAGTCAAACATAACATGGCATTTGGTGTGGACACAATTTGGGGGTGCTCAAGCACCCCCAAATTTTTGGACCTGTGTCATCAAGAGATATCAATGGGGTGTTAATTAAGAGAGGTGGGGTGCTAAACATCAGGGTGTGGGTTATTTAGATTGTGGAAGTCCATGTGGCCTGAAGATTCCCCTAAAAAATAAGTGAGCTGCCAGGTATGGCTTCAACTAGTCAGGATAGTGAGATTGAGTTGAACTGTTCACTTGCTGCTGGACCACATCAACCTATATTAAACTTCCCCAAGCAAACATTTAGCAAACAGCAGCAAAGTTTTTCTGTTGTATGGTGTAACCGGTATCCTTGGATACATTATGTGCAAGAGAAAGATGCTGTTGTTTGTTTAGCACCATTGCCATCCAAAGAAAAATGCCAATATCTGGCTATGTGGATAAAGTCTTTACTGAAACAGGGTTCAGTAATTGGCAAAAGGCTTTACAAAAGTTTCATAAACTACATCAGCAATCACAATCTCATAAGTTTGCAGCTCATATGGTTATGAGAGAAAGAAGAAAAGCAAGAGTAGTCAATGAAATACTTAGCTCTGCACATGCGCAGGTGATGGAACATAATCGAAAAAAAAATCTTGTTATTTTATCTTCTATACGTTTTCTTGCAAGACAATGCATACCAATACGTGGTCACTACATTAATGATGCCATTCATGGCAGTGGTGAGCTTAATGGGAACCTTATGCAATTGCTACATACCGGAGCTAGTGGCCTGGCTAAAGAGAGCACAGGATCGATTCACGAGTCCTACAATACAAAATGAGGTGTTATAGATCATGGCTCTGGCCGTGCTTAGAAAGTTAACTGGGAGAATATCTGGTCGGCAATATGCTATTTTGGTAGATAAAACACCTGATATATCTAATATTGAACAGCTAGTGTTCTGTCTTCGATATGTTGATGATTAACTAGATAGCCATGAAAATTTCATTGGCCTTCATAGTCTTGAATCTACTTCAGCTAAATCTATTGTACAAACAATAGAAGATTTATTATTGAGGTTTTCGCTTCCGTTAGAAAATTGTCAGGGACAGTGTTATGATCGGGTCAGGAAGTAAGTCTGGAGTTGCTACTGTACTACTTTCAAAAGAACCACGTGCCTGCTACACGCATTGCTATGGGCATGCCCTAAATCTAGCTGTGCAAGAAATGGTGAAAGATAACAAGATCCTCAGGGACACACTTGACAGTGTGGAAGAAATGACAAAGCTTATCAAAAAAATCGCCAAAGCGTCAGGTACTTTTTGAGAAAATTCAGGGTGAAATCGCTTGTGATTCACCAGGAATACGTTTACTTGCACCCACTCGTTGGACGGTGCATGCTCAGGCGCTCATATCAATTTCAGATAACTATGAAGCCCTGAGAGATACATGGTATGTTGCTAATCAGGAAAGCAAGAACAGTGAGATGCGAGCACGTATTAGTGGAGTTGCAAAGCAAATGGAGTGCTTTGATTTCCTGTTTGGTATTGAGCTAGGTCGAAAGGTAATATGTATGGCAGATAATTTGTCATCAACACTACAAGGGTCGAAGGTGTCAGCTTGTGATGGACAAAGTGTTGTGAAAATGACACTGCCTAGCAAACAATCAGATCTGATGAAGGATTTTCTTTGTTTTGGAAATTAGTTGAGCAGAAGCAGCTGAAACATGATGTTGATGATCCAAAATTACCAAGGCAATGCAAAGTTCCAAGAAGATAGGAAGTAGGATCTTCCATTCCAGATCAATCTCATCAGACATCAGTCCAGGACATGTACAAGCACACATACTTCGAGGTTATTGATTATGTTTTGCAAGCAATTACATACAGGTTTGATCAGAAAGGCTATAAAACTCTTGCTAAATTGGAAGATATACTTTGCAATGAAGAAGCTAATCTAAATGATTATAATGATGTTTTTGAGCTTTATGGAAGTGACTTTAATCGTGAACTGTTGGAAACACAGTTGGTGGTTTTGCATAGCAATCTCTCCAGCGATATAAAGATGAGCATGGTGGAGAAAAAGTGAAAAGCATTATTGATTATCTACAAAATTCAAGCAAGTTTGAAAAGGAGTTATATTCTGAGATGATAAAACTTTGCAAGATTATTCTTGTTATGCCAGCCACAAACGCCATTAGTGAGAGATCTTTTAGCACACTAAGACGCTTGAGGACATGGCTGAGGAGTACCATGCAGCAAACCAGACTTAATTGGCGAGCGAGCGTAGCGAGCGAGACACTTACAGGGGTAACACAATCGAAAATCGGGGATGTTAGTTTATTTATTGGCGAGCGAGCGTAGCGAGCGAGACACTTACAGGGGTAACACAATCGAAAATCGGGGATGTCAGTTTGTTTATTTGTATATATGTATGGACGTACGTAAGGCATTTTTGTACTTTGACCCTCGCGTTTTTGTGTTAGTTCGGTTGTCGACCCCGTCCCAAATTGCACTAAACAGAATCCTCTGGTTTATCGATCAGTACCCGTATCACCCTAGAAATTGAATTGTTTACCGTTTTGAATTCTTTTGCCGGTACAGTTAAAACTTGACAACTTAAGGGACTTCCATTTCTATTCGAGTTAGTGGCGGTGGTAAGTCAATGCGCTCTTTGTCATGGTTATAAGCCGTGCGCACAGTATTTACCTGAAAATACATTGTCCACTAGACTACTGCGAAGGTAAGTCTGTGTAGGTGCATGTCCAGCTGTGTCAAAGCATTGTGTGTTACAACCACTACTTAGCTAAAGAATATCACAAAGAAAACTTTTAAATAACGTGTATTGTTTTGTTGTTGTTGTTTTTTCCTTCAATTCAAGCAGTTGCAGAGAGTTGTTACTATAGCACTGAAATCCCTTTACCCTGTATGCTAAAATAAAAAACTGGACATTATTTTCAGTAGCTTCAGTGTTAAAAGTCAATAAAAATAGTATAGTCTTTAGGCTCGCTCGCCATTTGTGCTCAAGCACACCACTAGTTTATTTCTATATATGTATGGACGTACTTAAGGCATTTTTGTACTTTGACCCTAGCGTTTTTGTGTTAGTTCGGTTGTCGACCCCGTCCCAAATTGCATTAAACAGAATCCTCTGGTTTATCGATCAGTACCCGTATCACCCTAGAAATTGAATTGTTTACAGTTTTGAATTCTTTTGAGGGTGCAGTTAAAACTTGACAACTTAAGGGACTTCCATTTCTATTCGAGTTAGTGGCGGTGGTAAGTCAATGCGCTCTTTGTCATGGTTATAAGCCGTGCGCACAATATTTACCTGAAAATACATTGTCCACTAGACTACTGCGAAGGTAAGTCTGTGTAGGTGCATGTCCAGCTGTGTCAAAGCATTGTGTGTTACAACCACTACTTAGAAGAAAACTTTTAAATAACGTGTATTGTTTTGTTGTTGTTGTTTTTTCCTTCAATTCAAGCAGTTGCAGAGAGTTGTTACTATGGCACTGAAATCCCTTTACCCTGTATGCTAAATAAAAAAACTGGACCTTATTTTCAGTAGCTTCAGTGTTAGAAGTCAATAAAAATAGTATAGTCTTTAGGCTCGCTCGCCATTTGTGCTCAAGCACACCACTAGTTAGTGTATGATTTTGCACACACATACTGATGAGACAGATGAACTTGATTTAAGAACCATAGCAAATGAATTAGTTTGTCAAAATTCCAGTCGACAAAGAATATTTGGACATTTTTTTAACATAATGATTAGCTATAATCATATAAATAACTATAACATTACATCATAAAACACATGTAGTGATTCTCTCATTTCATCATAATAGCTATGTATACTTTTCCCTACCTATTTAAGCACCCCCAAAAAAATTTTTTGTCTACACCCATGCATGGTAATAGCCTCCTCAATTTATGGAATAAGTGTTTGTTTACTGTAAGTCCAAACTAACTAAATACCTTGTTTCTCAACGGCATCTGCCTAGGTGATGCAGCCACTGCTTCAAAATTTATTATGCAGGTCACACCCACTGCTTTAACCACACCACTACTACCTCAAACTTGCTATATGATGCAATTCAGTTTTTTTCTTATAGAAGTCAACTATATTAAATAATGAATAATGACCTTCCTCCTTCGTCACATTTTCCAATGTAGTAGTTGTAACACACAATGCTTTGACACAGCTGGACATGCACCTACACAGACTTAGCGGTAGTCTAGTGGACAATGTATTTTCAAGTAAATACTGTTGCGCACGGCTTATAACCATGACAAAGAGCGCATTGACTTACCACCGCCACTAACTCGAATAGAAATGGAAGTCCCTTAAGTTTTCAAGTTTTAACTGCACCCGCAAAATAATTCAAAACTAAAAAATTCAATTTCTAGGGTGATACGGGTACTGATCGATAAACCAGAGGATTCTGTTTAGTGCAATTTGGGACGGGAACTAACACATTAACGCGAGGGTCAAAGTACAAAATCACATACGTACGTCCAAACAAACATCCCGAATTTTCAATTGTGTTACCCCTGTAAGTGTCTCGCTCGCTACGCTCGCTCGCCAATGATGATTTTGGTTTATAACTAGTGATGTGCTTGAGCACAAATGGCGAGCGAGCCTAAAGACTATACTATTTTTATATGAATGATTTTGACTTCTAACACTGAAGCTACTGAAAATAAGGTCCAGTTTTTAAATTTCGCATAGACGGTAAACGGATTTCAGTGCAATAGTAACAACTCTCTGCAATTGCTTGAATTAAGAAAAAAAACAAAAAAAAAACAATACACGTTATTTAAAAGTTTTCTTTGTGATATTCTTTAGCTAAGTAGTGGTTGTAACACACAATGCTTTGACACAACTGGACATGCACCTACACAGACTTACCTTCGCGGTAGTCTAGTGGACAATGTATTTTCAAGTAAATACTGTTGCGCACGGCTTATGACCATGACAAAGAGCGCATTGACTTACCACCGCCACTAACTCGAATAGAAATGGAAGTCCCTTAAGTTTTCAAGTTTTAACTGCACCCGCAAAAGAATTCAAAACTGTAAACAATTCAATTTCTAGGGTGATACGGGTACTGATCGATAAACCAGACGATTCTGTTTAGTGCAATTTGGGATGGGGTCGAACGCCGAGCGAACACAAAAATACGGCGGATCAAAGTACAAAATGACATACGTACGTCCATATATATAAATAAACTAGTGGTGTGCTTGAGCACAAATGGCGAGCGAGCCTTAAACTACACTATTGTTAAATTTGATTTTAACAGCTAACACTCAAGCTATTAAAATAAAGTAGTGTTTTTAAATTACGTAATAGTAGTTGTAACGCACAATATTTTCACACAACTGAACATACCTACGCAAGACTTACCTTCGTGGTTCGTCTAGTGGACAATGCATTTTTAAGTAAATACTGTTGAGTAGGGCTTATAACTGTGACAAATAGCGCATTAACTTACCACCGCCACTAACTCGAATAGAAATGGAGCTCCCATAAGATTTTGAGTTTTAACTGCTGCACAACTGTCTTGTACAATGCGTAATCAGGCTGATCAAATCTTGACTTAATGCTGTTAATGGTGTGGTCCAAAGTTTCAAAGTAGTGCTTACGAAAAAGCTCTTGTACAGTAATAGGGCAACATTGTTCACTCTCTGAATCATATAGTTAAGGTCTTTTCCTGTTGCAGGGCAAGCACCCCCATAACAATTCAAAGCGGTAAACAATTCAATTTCTAATGTGATACTGGTAATGGTCGCTAAACCGGAGGATTCTATTTAGTGAAGTTTGGGACGGGGTCGAACGCGGAGTGAACACAAAAATACGGAGGGTCAAAGTACAAAATGACATACGTACGTCCAAACATATATACAAATAAACATCCCCGATTTTCGATTGTGTTACCCCTGCAAGTGTCTCGCTCGCTACGCTCGCTCGCCAATAAATAAACTAGTGGTGTGCTTGAGCACAAATGGCAAGCGAGCCTGATAGTTAGGTAACATAAAATGTTACTATGTTTTAGCTTACTTCATGCAGACATTATAATAGCAGTTATGACATTTGATTTCAGCAAACAAATACAAAATCACTCTCTTACCTGACTAATGGTCACTTTTGTAGTATCAAACATCAACCATTCTGATAATCTCAATCACCAGTAACTCTTGAACAAGCTCTCAGCTGCTACGATAAAAAATAAACCAGTGTTATTATTTGTAATTTTAGCCAACAAAATATGGAATTACTACTTACATCATTCTTGAGTATTGATAACTTCTGTAGTATCAAATTGAAGTTACTTTGACCATCTGAATTACCTTGAATTTTTGACAACAAGCTCTCACCTACAAAAACAAAAACAATCAATTTTAGCACACAAATACAAAATTACTTTCTTACCTCATTTTCTTGAGCAGTGGTAACTTTTGTAGTACCAAATTTGAGCCAATCTGACTATTTGAAATTACCAGTCACTGTTGACAAGGTCTTAGCTACAAAAAAGAAAGGCCAGAGTTAATTTTGCATATTTAGCTAACAAATATGGAATTGCGTACTTATCTCAGCTTCCCTCGAGAAGTAGTAGCTTCCTTAGCATTAATACTACGGCATTCTGACTACCAACGGCTCTTGACAACCAACAACCGGCACTCCGTATCCCCCCATAAAACGGCGAAGTTTTGAAATTAAGTCTGGAAAAGGGTCTTCAATGCCATAGTAACTTGTCGAATCAACTTTTTGTGTCTTGAAAACAAGCGTTTTAGCAGGAATTTTCTCATACTTTGGAGCTTAAGTATAAAGTAAGGTTTGCTTAATGCTGCAGTTTCAGAATAAACTGGAGTCAAGCATAAATAGCCTTGTTTTAGGAGAAAAAAGTTCCCCGCGCGCGCATTTAAAGAGCATACGTACCATCCATACATACATACATATAACATATACCCGATTTTGCATTATCCACCCCTAATACTGTCTCGCTCGCTACGCTCGCTCGCCAACAAACATCCCCGATTTTCGATTGTGTTACCCCTGTAAGTGTCTCGCTCGCTAGGCTCGCTCGCCAACTATTTTGTAGCCCACGGACAAAGTTACCTGGTAACGTTTGCGTTCTTAGTAAAATTCTTCAGGAATGGAAACGAGCCGGAAAAGAGGATCTGCTGATGGCGCCACCATTGTCGACAGTCACTGTTCCTAAAACTACAACCTTCCACTCAATGGGCTATGAGCAATTTTGATTGTTGGAAACTTGCCAGCAACAGCCGTGTAGACGAAAAAAGTTCCTGAAAACTTGTTCATTTATGGAAATGAGGAGAAAGTAAATTTCTGGCTGATGCGGTATGTATTAGAAACTAGGAAAAGCAACAGTGAATAGTTTTCACCAAAAACCATTTATCTGCTACTATCTGGTATACAAAAACAAACGACAATCAATTTTAACAAACACATTATACCCGATTTTGCATTATCCACCCCTAATACTGTCTCGCTCGCCATCGCCAATGAAGCTCATTAAAACCCATATTATACGCAACAGTATCACTGACCAAACCCTTGGTCGACTCATGAAAATTTCCACTGAAGGTCCTAAGCTTTCAGCTGTAAATTTTGATGAAGTTCTAGAGATTTTCAAACCAAAAAATAGATGACTTGTGCTTTGATTTACATTTGTAATAACAAAAGAATTTTGCTCTGAGGTACCATTTATAATTATAATTAAAAATCCAAATTTTTGGGGGGTGGGGGATTCCAGGGGCCCCCACCTCTGTATGAATCCCTATACATATTGATATATTCATATTGGTAGCTACTATGCCAGATAAATAATTCTTTTAATATTTATAATGGCTAGCTAATGCATAGTAACACTGAGAGTTCACATTCTTGGATCTTGGTTTTAGTGTGTGAAATGGTATTGAGAGATTAGAACTGATATATGTGTGAAACGTCAGATAGAGGTATATTGTTCTGAGCCTCTTGTTTAATTACTATGCCTGAATAGCCATCTAGGATATACCCAAACTTCTAAATAATTTATTACATCAATAAATTTGATTTCTTCACATTAATCAACTTGGTCTGCAAATAGTATTTTGAAAAGTATCCTAGCAGAATTCAGTGAGAATATTTGTTCTTAAAGATTAATTTCAATTTATAATGGGTGTGGTTTAGACAATAAGATATGACTGTGTCTTAGGTAAGTTATTGTAATTACTCCCACCTCCCCTTTGAAAGTCTGCTATGCTCCTAATTACTAATGTATATTTTTAGTATTGTTCGACAGTACCTTAGTAATCTCGCGTAGTCAGACCCTTTACCTAACAGCTATGCTGGGAAAGGGTCTGGTGGCATTAGTACATAGTACCAGTTCAAAAGGAATGGAATTAGTCCTTCGCCGATGCTCCGCAGTTAAACCCTTATGTAAACGTAAAAATACCGCACACACGAAAAAAAATCAATGCCAAGCTAAATCCTTGTACAAAATATCTCTTGCACTGTAAGAGAAGGAGCGATATAAGGTGTGCATAACTGCCTTATGACACTTGTAGGTAGCTATACGGTACAAAATACTAGCTTATTCTCCTAGCTTATAACAGTGGCATTATTATTGTCTCAAAATTGCCTGTTTTTTTGTTGTTGTTGAAGTCAATATCAAACAGCAACGCTTTCTTATATATCCATTATTTTACTCCTGCAGCCCTTCATGAATCCCTAGTGTTTTCACCTTATTTGCAGTAAGTTCCACTACCCAATTACTTTATTATGGTACATAGAGTAAGTCTGGAGACAGTGAAAAAAAGCTGATTGAGTAACTGCGGTAATCCTAAATTACTGACAACCACTACCGAACCGCAACTTCCCCCAAGACACCTAATCATTCTTTTGAATTCAAGAGGAGTATTAAATCATATTGAAAACTATTGTTCATCATAAAATTGATATACTAATAATCTAAAACATGTATTCACACTCAAATGAACAGCTCAGCTTAGTATATAGTGTTACTTTTTAATTACTTCTAAATTTCTTGTCCTGATTCTGCCACATCAGTATACTCAAACTAAATTTATTAGTTTTCTGAATGTCTAGCAGCTAGGGCGAAGTCTCACTACGTAACTGTAAACAATTGTAGTAAAAATAAGCTTCTACATTAGCTACCGGTGACAACTGTGCTAAAAGATATCAACGAGATCGGTTCACCTTCAATTGAAACACGCATTGTAGGTAAAACAAATGTGGTCATAAAAGACCACCTAGCACACTCAATATTGCATAACATTAGCTACTGAAATTTCCCACTACTTCAGAGTTGAAACGCTCTAAGTATATAATTGAGACGGTGTAAATGTCGGGTGTCCTCGGGCACCTAGCTTTCATATACGGTGGAGAAGCTCTTGGGTATCTTCTTTGCCTGCAGTAAATAAAGTAGGTCTACAAATAATAGAAATAATGATAGACAGCGCCATAGCAACCAGGCTAATTTTAGGGACTTTTACCAAGTGTCCCAGCACCCTTGTAGTCCATCTCACGTCACCATACCTTTAACTACCCTTTACCAGCTACCCTTTACCAGCTACCAGAAGCTTTATTACCCTTTACCCGCTACGCCAGGTGGAGGAAAGGTTCTGGAACACTGCCGGCAATTGACACAGCTCAGCGGTTCTAGCTCCACTGGAACTCTGATGGGACGGCGATAGATACTATGCACGTTGGTGGCATTAATTACTTATAAGGAGGACATGGCATGACGCAACCATGTCCTCCTTATAAGTAATTAATGCCACCAATGATCATCTTAGAAATTACTATTGTTGTTCATTGTCAAAAGTTGTTTTTTTGTTTAATTCATGGGGACTCATTAATGCATGCATGCATGTATATGCAGGCATGCATGCATGTATGTATGTATGTATTTGTGCCTCAGTACATTCAGAATGTCCAATCAGATTTCTCAATTAATGTTAAATAATTTTCATACGGATTTAGCCTAGAGCCAAGGTACAAGTTATTTGCACAATCCATTTGGTTGTGTGTGGATAGTAGTTATGGGTAGATAGGTATGTTGTGTAGATAAATAGACAAAAGTAGATAGGTCAATAGATCACTTTATAACCAGGAAATGTGAGTAAAGTTATGTGGCGCATGTTAAAAGGTATTTTAGATAGAAGCTCTCTTATTTAGTGCCTCAGAACAACAGATAAAACCACATTACATGTAATAAATACATGTACATGCAGTATAAAATTACATGATTAGTTTTTGCTAAGGATCTAATAAATAATTTAGGCTATTATTATCAACAAATAGAGTGGAACCTCTCATAGTGAACTCACCCACAAATGAATCACCTCTATAATTTAGCGAACTCTCCGATTGCCTCCACTAACTGCCATAAAAAATGTTGTACCTTAACCACTTAAAGCAAACGCCTCTGATTTCTGATTATGAAACCTGGCAGTGCCCTCAAAGAACTTTGCAATGAAACATATATCTCTTTATTGTGAACCATACCACATCTCATTGTATATAGCTAGCCCACAAAAAATGGAACTAATGTCTACTGTTATGAAATAGATACATCATCAGAAAAGAAAAAGCTTTTGATTCAGTCACTCTTGGCTGAAATAATTTTAATAATAACAAATTATTAAAAGCTTTTGTGTGGCAATTTTATGCCAATGTAAACATATGGTTGGCTTTGTTCATCTTTCTGTGTGGTTGTGTTTGCACTACTGCTTGCTGACAGTCTTGTAACTTAAAAAAGTTTTCAAGAAGTTTGCAATAATATAATCCGGATTATGTCAGTCACTTAACTAACTACAAAATAATATTAACGAATGAATCAGTTAATCAGTTCTCTAATTCATTAATAATTTAGAAGCAAAAAAATAGCAAATTTCTAAATCAAACGAACCTCTGGTTTGCAAACTGAAATCGTGATCACAAATTGTTCCTATAAAAAAGCACTACTTTATGGAGGCTAACAAACTGAAGAAAACAATTGCATATAATTATTTGCAGACTCGTTTTCTGTTGGCAAAATGCGTTAGGTGTTGACGTGAATACTGTTTATAGCTAGTATATAGTAGCGCTGAGAATTCATACCTTTGGTGCTTTATTGCTTAGTTTAGGAATACTATTAGACGCTGCTTCAGAGGGAAATACCCTACAAAATCTACACCAGGAAGGGAAACGCTGGAGCTCGCGGCATGGCTGCTATCGACGCTATTAAGCTTGGATCACCATTAGCTAGTGATGATAGCTTCACTTCCCTAGAGGACCTGAGCATTTTTTTTATGCCACCATGATTCTGCTGCTACTGATATCATGTACTCTATTCTCCTGCTCGGGTGAGTTCACCAATCGAACATATGCAATATGTTCCGTTATTCTGGGCTCAAGTATTTACCATAATAGCAGGAGGCCATTTTAACAGCCAATAATATAAATTTAATTCAATCTAAACCTGACGTTTCGACTTCTTGCTGAAGTCCTGTGGAGGGTTCTTTGAGATTATGAGCAGGCTAGATGTTGAAACGCCAATTAGCTATGGTCATTATTTGGTGTTGATTAAACTCTAGCATTTGATACTATTCTTCAGTAAATGCTTATGATGAAAAAAATAATGTTAATTCAGACTCAATGCTTATTAAACCAAGATTGATAAGGACCAACCCCCTTTACTTTAGAGTAGGCAGAGGGGAGCCAGGGGGGCATGTGCCCTCATGGGGTAGCCTACCCCCCTATAAGAATGCTTTTTGTTATTGGGACATCTTGGGTACTTGATGAACATATCAAGATTGAATTCCATGACTCAGCATAGATTTGACCATTACATGTTCATAAACAAAGAATAAGGACTTAATCCCAGCTGAAAATGCACAATGATTTGTATCAAGTAAAGGACAGAAGGTTGAGTTGTAGTCTTTATTGACAGCATCAACTCACCTAGCCACACTCTTCCAGTTCATTAAATTATGTCACATATTCAATCCCAGTTAAAGCTGTAACAAGGTAAAGTCATGTTTCCCCAAGAATGTCAATGTATCAACTCTGTGTTATGTCACAGTCCCTTAGAGTCATGGATTCCACAAAAACTAATATCACAAACCAAAGGAGGCACACCATTCACTTCTGTGCTTCACATCTAACACAAATTCACTCTTATAGGTAGCATTTTTAATTAAGTTTAGATTTATTGCAATTTAGCGATAATTGTTGTCTCGTTCTACCATGTGTTTCTATTTATATAGAACCTTGCCCCAGGACATTGGATGTTGTTAATGGAAATGTGCACTATGGTGAACACATAAACATAACAGGAGCATTAACGCTTGCTAGGTATATTTGTAATCGTGGGTACACTCTCCATGGAGAGGATGTCCGCTACTGTACATACAATCCCTTCCCTCATGGCATATGGATGGGCAGTGATCCTGTCTGCCTAAGTAAGATTACAAAAACTTGATTTTTTAACCCTTTCACCTGTATAACCGCCATATGTCAGTCGAGGTACCCATCGACACAAAAAGAATTATAAAAAATGAACCGCTCACGCTATCGACTTGTTTTAAACACCAAAATAGAGGAGCTTAAGCTTAGCTTTATTGCATATAATTTTTATTTATGCGCAGGTATACGGTAACTAAGGAAACCGTGACGTAGTATTCCGTCGAATTTTATTAGCCTAATCAGCAGTAGCATGGCGGCTTCGCGGCTGAGTGCGGACGGTGTTATTAGTTTGTTGTTCGACGATTAGTTCGTTGTTCAACGATGAGTTTGGATTATCTAGCATTCTTCTGTTTTTTTAACAGATTTTTTATTATAAGCAACATTTTGTAAAACTTTAGATTTTTTATTATAAATATATAATTCAATCCTGGATGTAAATATAATTGTATAATAAACATATTATCACTTTTATATTAAAATAATTCAGTAAATATTATGAAACATTAATTAATTTTTGTGGTTTGTTGCTAGGCAACATACATGTGGTTTTTCAAAATACCTAACTATTATGCTACATGAATATATATGGTTGCTAGGTACTTTTTTCAATGTTTAATTTGTTGTGATTTTTTTAATCTATTTTCATATTTTCTTTTAATAATCTACTGGTGAAAGGGTTAAACCAAGATTGATAAGGACAAACCCCCTTTACTTTAGAGTAGGCAGAGGGGAGCCAGGGGGGCATGTGCCCTCATGGGGTAGCCTACCCCCCTATAAGAATGCTTTTTGTTATTAGGACATCTTGGGTACTTGATGAACATATCAAGATTGAATTCCATGACTCAGCATAGATTTGACCATTACATGTTCATAAACAAAGAATAAGGACTTAATCCCAGCTGAAAATGCACAATGATTTGTATCAAGTAAAGGACAGAAGGTTGAGTTGTAGTCTTTATTGACAGCATCAACTCACCTAGCCACACTCTTCCAGTTCATTAAATTATGTCACATATTCAATCCCAGTTAAAGCTGTAACAAGGTAAAGTCATGTTTCCCCAAGAATGTCAATGTATCAACTCTGTGTTATGTCACAGTCCCTTAGAGTCAGGGATTCCCCAAAAACTAATAACACAAACCAAAGGAAGCACACCATATTCACTTCTGTGCTTCACATCTAACACAAATTCACTCTAATAGGTAGCATTTTTAATTAAGCTTAGATTTATTGCAATTTAGCGATAATTGTTGTCTCGTTCTACCATGTGTTTCTATCTATATAGAAGCTTGCCCCAGGACATTGGATGTTGTTAATGGAAATGTGCACTATGGTGAACACATAAACATAACAGGAGTAATAACGCTTGCTAGGTATATTTGTAATCGTGGGTACACTCTCCATGGAGAGGATGTCCGCTACTGCACACACAATGCCTTGTCTCATGGCATATGGATGGGCAGTGATCCTGTCTGCCTAGGTAAGATTACAAAAGCTTGATTTTAAATCACAGAATGCGTTTAGGGAATTCTCCATTGACATCACATAATAATTAATAATAACTTGTTCTCTTTCGACATTCCTACTGCTGTCCTCATCAGGTTATAAAAAAATGTGTAACCTGATGGGGACAGCAGTAGGACTGTCGAAATGTCACTACATCATTATGTATTAAAATATGTTGATAGAAGAGAACAATTTATTATTAAGAACGTTTTAGTTGAGTACCCCAATGAACACTGGTAGTTATTAATTCCTGACAATATTCAAATCAAATCATTTTTTCTTATAGTTTTATTGGTCTCAAATTTTGTACAGTAAAACTTGTTCATTTACAACTACTCTCAAATTAAACTGTTAGCCTCTCAATACTATAATAGTTACATTCATCTACTAGATAGCTTGTGAGTGTTCACGTTGATGCTATCTATAGCTTGTGAGTGTTTATGTAATGCTATCTATAGCTTGTGAGTGTGTTCGTGTAATGCTATCTATAGCTTGTGAGTGTTCATGTAATGCTATCTATAGCTGTGTGATGCTATCTATAGCTTGTGAGTGATCAATGCTATAGCTTGTGAGTGTTCATGTAATGCTATCTATAGCTTGTGAGTGTTCATGTAATGCTATCTATAGCTTGTGAGTGTTCACGTAATGCTATCTATAGCTTGTGAGTGTTCATGTAATGCTATCTATAGCTTGTGAGTGTTCATGTAATGCTATCTATAGCTTGTGAGTGATCATGTAATGTTATCTATAGCTTGTGAGTGTTCGTGTGATGCTATCTATAGCTTGTGAGTGTTCATATGATTCCATCTATATATAGCTTGTTATTGTTAATGTGACACTATCTATAGATTGTGAGTGTTTCTAATAACATTGAAGTCAATTAAAAAGTCTCATTGTGCATTTTTCACAAGAAATATAATTTAATTACATAAGGTGTTGTATATATATTTTTTAGATTCTCTAATCAAGATCAAATGTCCTATTCTTCAAAATCCAGAACACGGACTTGTAGTTCAAGACCACAAAATAGCAAGATACTCTTGTCTGAGTAACAGACGGCTAGTAGGTCCGGCATATAGAGAATGTACTATCAATGGAACATGGACATTCTACAAGCCAACCTGTGCCGGTAATTATGCTGTTCCAATTTCATTGATTAAAAATAATTTGAAATTAACTTACTTTTTAGGTTTCGTATTCAGACCACCACATATATCCATAATGTTACTTTATGTACTGTTATTTACCATGGCAATCAAAAACTATTGATTCATTACCATCACGTTATTATTAAAGAAAGCTAAACTTACCTTGTTTGAAATTCAATTCAAAAGGTTAATTATTGTGTAGCTAAGTCTAATTGATATTGTGAATTCATTACAGAATGGCTACTCATAGAGAAAGTGTGTCATTTGAATATATTGAGAAAAGAAAAGCATGAGTAACACATAAATATGATTAATGGGCAAAGCAGTTTCCTTTTTCTTTGCCTGCGATTAAGGGTCTACTTATACCTCAGGTATATATTATAAGTCACTCAGGTTATACAAAGATTAATTTGTTTGGACTAACTTTACTTAAACATTACTGGCTACCTTTAATTTTTTTTATTTTTATTCTAACTGTTACCATGGTGATGTTCATGCTACAGTTATTTGTCAGCAAATTAATGGAATTGATCCATTTTTCTAATTCATTTATGATGACTATTAAATTTATAAACTTTATACTAACATTTCTGTATCATATAACTAGTTGACTTATTTCCAAGTTTCCAGACCTGATACGTTAATAGACATTTCATAAAGACATTGATATTGTAACAGGAACAAGAAGCCGATGATTACATACCACAACCATGTAATCATCAATTCTTTTTACTAAGGGTGGGTGGAGTTCAACGACTTACTTAGGTGGAAGCATACCAAAAGTCGTTGAACTCCACCCACCCGTTACAAACAACGACGACTTTTTTCCTGATGGGGTGTTCCGGGTGCTCCTCCTGACCTGGAATTTTCAGGAACTTGGTGCGAGATGGCGATTTATTCAAGCTACCCTAAACACAAGTGGCAGTCCTAATGAACAATGTGGAGGTTGTTGACGAGAAGTATTGGCGGTAGACATTCGGTGTCTACACACATCTGTGAAAGCGGTCAACTCAAAACCTCCAAAGTCCAAAACTTTAAAATTTGGTGAGCAAAATCAGGAGGAAGACGCTTCTGCAGGTGTTTTTTTATGACCCCGAACAAGTTTGAGGAATATCATCAATGTAATTTAGTGTTCAGGAGTTTTTAATAGTAATCTAGTAACAAAGCTGGTAGACACCATAAAATACCAACAAAAAAAAATTCTTCAATTATATATTTTTTTAAATAGTTACATGTAATCATTATTAAAAAATCTGACAGTAATTGCTTGCTTTATTAAAAATATATAATTTTTTAATTAAAATAATATAGTTAAAAAAAATGAAATGGAAATGCTTTTGCAAATTTTTTATTTATTTTTTTTTCATTTTATTTTAACCAGTAATGATCAGTTGGCTTTTTAGGGATAGACAGTTTGAATAATCGTAGACTGTAATGTTGTTTTTGTCAAATTTTTGCCAATAAAAGAAAAAAGAATGGTATTTTTTTCTATTAGTAAAAATATAAATTCACCTATGTATTAGCTTAGAAGTTGTTTATCCATTATTACATTTACTAGCAAGTACCATGCTATATAATGGTGCTTGATGTATTGCAAAGTAAGATGCAGTAGCAATTATCATTCTCTACCATTGGTTAAGGTTACATAAATTTCCCTCTCTTGCTCTTTTTTTCTGAACTATCTGGGCTTTTCTTCTAGCCCACCTCTCCTTCCTTCAACTCTTCTTCTTGATTCCCTTTTCCTTTGTCTATCTCTCCTGCTTCTGAATTTCTGTCCTACTTTGATAAACGTTTTTCTTCTATTTCTACTTTCGCCTTTCTTTTGAAAACTAACCCCCAGCCTTTACTCATTGATTCCACCTGCTTTTTTATTACAATTAATAGCTCGCATTTTGCCTTCTCTTCCCTTCCATTTTAAACCTGCTCCGCCTTACCTCGCCGATTCCACCCGCTTTTCAGTTACGATTACATAATTGCTGTTTACCTTCCATCGTCTATTGTACCCGTTTTTAGAAACTAGTGGTGTGCTTGAGCACAAATGGCGAGCGAGCCTGATAGTTAGGTAACATAAAATGTTACTATTTTTAGCTTACTTCATGCAAACCCTATAATAGCAGTTATGACATTTGATTTCAGCAAACAAATACAAAATCATACTATTTTTATATGAATGATTTAACACTGAAGCTACTGAAAATAAGGTCCAGTTTTTTAATTTCGCATACAAGGTAAAGGGACTTCAGTGCCGTAGTAACAACTCTCAATTGAAGGGAAAAAACAACAAAACAATACACGTTATTTAAAAGTTTTCTTTGTAATATTCTTTAGCTAAGTAGTGGTTGTAACAACACACAATGCTTTGACACAACTGGACATGCACCTACACAGACTTACCTTCGCAGTAGTCTAGTGGACAATGTATTTTCAAGTAACTGTTGCACATGGCTTATAACCATGACAAAGAGCGCATTGACTTACCACCGCCACTAACTCGAATAGAAATGGAAGTCCCTTAAGTTTTCACGTTTTAACTGCACCCGCAAAAGAATTCAAAACGGTAAACAATTCAATTTCTAGGGTGATACGGTACTGATCGATAAACAGAGGATTCTGTTTAGTGAAGTTTGGGACGGGGTCGACCACCGAACTAACACAAAAACGCGAGGGTCAAAGTACAAAAATGCCTTACGTACGTCCAAACATATATATAAACAAACAAACATCCCCGATTTTCGATTGTGTTACCCCTGTAAGTGTCTCGCTCGCTACGCTCGCTCGCCAATAACCAGCACTTTCTACTGAATGTGATGACACTTTACCTACCATAAGATGACGATGTTTTACCAAACTATACAAACCTCATGAATTATTCATGAATACACACACCATCGGTCGTTGGTTGTCGGCGTCGTTACTGATGCACAAGTGTACGATTGTATAGATTACATTCTCCCACATGTAAGTACACTCAGTGTTTTAACAAGTAACACACACACACACACATACATACACACATACATACACATTTTAATTTTTAATTTTTTTTGGTTATTTGTACACCTAAGATAACTCTCAATGTGTATGCTTGAGAGGAATATATATAGCTACATATCAACTTGCATGAGCTACATATTCACTTGTAAGAGCTACATCATGGCTTCATACATGATTTTTTTTTTCTTGGGTGGGGGGAGTGGACTTTCGTTATTCCTACCTAGAATAGTGTATGGCTAAATCAGCTGAATAGGCCATAGAGTGGGGAGGGTGCGGTAACAGCTTCAGTTGAAAGATTTTTTAGCTATATGAAGCTCATTAAAACCCGTATATGCAACAGTATCACTCGGTCGGCTCATGAGAATTGCCATTGAAGGTCCTGAGCTTTCAGCTGTAAACTGATGAAGTTCAAGAGAATTTTGAACCAAAAAATAGATGACTTGTGCTTTGACTTACATTTTTAATAACAAAAGAATTTTGCTCTGATACCATTTATAATTGTAATTAAAAATCCAAATTTCTTGGGGGTGAGGGATTCCAGGGGCCCCCACCTCTGTATGAACCCCTATACATATTGACATATTCATATTGGTACTGTGCCAAATAAATAATTCTTTTAATATTTATAATGGCTAGCTAATGCATAGTAACACTGAGAGTTCACATTCTTGGATCTAGGTTTTAGTGTTTGACAACGAGAAATCATTTTATTGAGAGATTTGAACATATATATGTGTGGAATGTCAGATAGAGGTATATTGTTGAGCCTCTTGTTTAATCAGTTCATGCCTAGTAGCTACTGAGGTCGATTTATGAGCAATGTAGTGAACCAATCACTAGATAATTAGAACTGAACTGAACTATTACACTGTCATGTTATCGTACTATCAACCACAAAAATCTTCCCACCCCAACTGGCTCCGCGTGCCTCTCGCAAACTTAATTACCTATTGCAATGTTAGCGCGCGTAGCAGGGGAAAAGTGCCCGCGTGAGTCCCCAACCACTCTAGACTACTCGTGGGTTAGCTTGACCACTTTGTTGTTACAACTGACCTATCTGAACAGCAAACTTATACCATGCCTTCCAGGAAAAGGAAGAGAGCTATTAGTGCAGCCACAGAAGTGAGGAAAAGGAATTGTGCTTTGAGAAGAGGTAAAAAAAATAATAATAAAAAAATAAAAAAATAAAATATATATATATATACATAGCTATATTATAAAATAAAAATCATGTATAGACACAAGGTTGGAGCAGGTCCCTGCAACAGGTGGGGGTTCTGCTGATACTCTTGACGATTCTTCCTTCACGGATCATGGTTTCTCAGCTACTCCTCGGCAGGAGGAATCATCGCCAGAAGTGCTCTCAGATCCACCTTCTCATAATCTGGCTACTCCTACTGCTCCACGACATGAATCACACCCTCCAGTATTTTTTAGTCCGCCTCCCATGACTGCTGATCCAGTTGTGAATTTCACAGAAGTTGCCTCTATTCCCCCAGCTCCTCAGGAAGTGGTCCAAGAGCTGGTTGTGAAGCTATCAGCTATAGCTCAACAGAATGATTTGAAATTCGACGTCTCCAGACTCTCTCATTTCGTGAAAAACTCGGTCATTCAACTGCAGACGTCTGGACCAATCCTTCGTGTCCATGACAAAGCTTGGTCATGGAATCAGCACTACACTGTCCTGTCATTTTTGCTGAATGGACAATTGCATGCTGATTATGTTAAGCTGAGTGGGTGGCTCGGTCTTCCACCTTGCGGTAAATCACAATGGCAGCGAGTTATTGAGCGGTTGGAGCCTCATGTGACGCAGCTGGCAGAATGGTCCTGCAAACATGTGAGAGACACAATAGAGGAAAGGGGAGACAAAGATAAATGGGTGGCTTCTTTTGATGGGTTTTACTTGACTAGAGGGCACTACTCTAATAATTCCTCTGCTACCATCCATGATTACTATGGAGGAGGTGTGGCATGGTTTACCCATCGAACCAAAACAGGTCCAGGACACAATTGGGAGGGAACTTCAGGTGGAGCTGAGGGGGACATGCTGGAGGAAGTGCTCAGCAAAGTGAATGGAGCAGATTTTGTGATCAAAGAACTTGTCACAGACAAGGACTCCACCACAAATGCAATCTTTTGCAGGCACTTTCCAGAAGGGACAGTGACCTACTGCTCCAATCATTGTACAAAAAATCTCCACAAACAGCTGGAGAAATTAAAAAAGAACAAGTGCGAGGTATATTGTGCCTTTGAAATATTCAATGTTAGTTTTGTTTTTTTTTAATTTTATATTTCAGTGTCGAACCAGCAAGTTTCACTGCAAGCGGATGCCAGAGGAATTTTTAAACCATTGTAAGGGTTCACTAAGTAACCTCATTGCATCTGATGACGTTCAAAAGGCCGAAGACCCCCTAGCATCTTTTTCGGAAGCCATTGTGAATTTCTATTCACATTATTGCCTTGACGACCACACATCTAAATGGTGTCATCACAATAAGGTAGTAATAATAGTAATGATGATA
>WLWD01000256.1_pt1:0-57500 | contig 269321 bp, 184 predicted proteins | sample 6712731 | NCBI WGS metagenome assembly WLWD01 (sample SAMN12718690, study PRJNA576275) | sponge metagenome | isolation source: marine sponge | host: Mycale hentscheli | place: New Zealand: South Island, Marlborough, Capsize Point | collected 2014-11-01 | reverse complement strand
TTTCCAGCTAAAATAAACATTATTTACGCTCACAGTTGTAAACAAAATGGGTTAACACAAAGTAGCAAGCATAACTAAGGCTATAGCTACAATACTATTTCTTCAACTAATTCTTCTTACACTACTAGCTATCTCTCTTACCCGGTGCAACCGTCGGTGTAGACGAATATATAGAGCCTGTCTAGAACTGCTCACTGCCTTTGATTAGAAAACTGCAGCGGATCCACACTCAGCTAGTACCAACGAAGATTTGCAGCGGCATTCTTCTTACTTCGAGCTTCAAAGAAAGTTCTGCCGGGCGATCTTTGGTGGGCGGGGCGTACACTGCACCACATCCGGGCTTGAGGGGGGCGTTATAGTTTCACGCGCACTTCGGATTGACTTAGCTGCAGTTCGCGCGGCCTGCAGAAAAGGGTGAATTCGCGGCCAGTATTTTTGAGCTAGAAGGGGTCACGGGATGCAGTCTAAACTTGGAATAGCTATTCAGTGACGTAAGTTGAATAGGCCTACGTTTAGATTTGGTCAATTGCGCGCCGGGAAGCAAAATTGTCATTATCACTCGGATATTTAGAAAAGTAAAGTTGTTATAGCTAAAAGCTAAACGTAGGTAGTTAGGACACAATATGAGGAGCCCGTAGAGTCTTGGATAGGCAGAAAAGCTCGAACGGTTGCGGAGAAACTACTCTAAGTGTTCAGTTAATCCTGAATAGCTTTCGATCCTGTGGCCATCAGTTAACCCTGAGTGACCCAGTTCCCTCCCGAGCAATATAAATACTGTGTGAAAAGAACCAACTCTTTGTAGATGTGTTTTGTTGTAGGAATACAATACACTATAGTTATGATTTCTTATGTAAATGAATTACCTTATCTCTTTATCTATTTTGTGTTTGTACATAGAATGATGCCAGATATTCAAGAAAACACCAATTAAAATATTGCGACTCTAGTGAATGCTAAAAAGCTATGACATCTCAAGAACGAAAAGTCGAAAAAATGTAGATACTGACTTATATGCATCATGTATATGTATTCTTGTACACATCATGTATGTGAGCTTGCACAATTATACTGGACGTGTGTGTGTGTTCACTTTGAAATTATACTTATCATATGTGTGTGTTCACTTTTAAATGCACATGATGTGTGTGTGTTCATTTATAGATATATACACATCATATATGATTGTGTTCTCTTTAAATATATATCGTGTGTATGTGTTCACTTAATTGATGCACATTATGCATGTGTTTTTTGCTTTTGTACACATCGTATGTGTGTTCTCTTTTCGATTTAGGCACATTATATATGTGTGTTTGTGTGTGTCTTCAAGATGTCCTTGTAATGTGATGTATCAAGTGTGTCTTGGTTTTTGTTTATACATACTCGAGTATGTATTTTTACTTCACGTATGCTATAATAATTGACTCCGAACATTCAAAATTAGATATGTTTGTTTGCCACTATTAATATAGTGTGTTTAATTTGTTATTTTTATTTGTGTGTACAGAGTTATGAATGCTGAGGCAAGTTCCTCAATAAATGATGTCGGAGGAGGAGGATGAAAGAAAAGTCATCCGAGAGTTGAAAGGTGTCAGATTTTCCTCGTGGCTGTCAAGTATGGCTGTTGACTGGCAAAGACTGTGATGAAATCTAACTTTTAAACAATTAAATATTATATCAAACCATTACATAAATATTTTAGACTGTCTTGATAAATATTATAATGCATTCTTTTAACGATGACAATATTAATCATTAATGAAATTGTTATTGCCATTAAATTACTAATCTGATATTAGCACTAGTATAGGATGCCGGCTTATATTTTGTTTAGAAATAAGCTGAATAGACTCTATCTTTTCTAAACCTTATAACAAGCCTATACTGTATAGCTTATAACGACCCAATAAGCTACATAATATAGGCTGGATGTATACATTATATAAGCTTTTCTTATATTCTTCTTATACTAATAGTATAAGAAAGTTATATGATAGTAATAAGATGGTTTATACTTTTGCATAGTACATGTGGAAAGTGTTATGAACTCAGTTAAAAATAACTATTTCAGTTTAGTTCACAGTAAAGATCAACAATAACCCCATTTGCAAAAAAGAGAACATTACTGCAATTTCTGAAGTATGCAACCTATTAACAGAAAGTAAACTAATGAAGTTATCACCAACAAGTTCTTTCATATAGGCCACCTGACAAAAACACTCAGGCACTTACCTAGTAGCTAAATGGAAAGTTTTTCAAAAAAACAAAACAACATAGCTATTGTGTATACTTCAAGCCATAAACTAGACATACTCAGTAAAATTGCACCTCAGATAATTTAAGTAGAATGAATATGTAGTTTGTACAAATAGTTACCAGTGCCTTTTCTACATTTTTTTTTCAAACCAAAAAACAGATAATATGTAATATAATTATTTCTATTCTAAAAAAAATTCAGCTCACTAACTAATATCTAAGTGTACTTTTGTTTCATAATGACTACTGTTTCTCAAGTTTTTTTAGGCTCTAAGTATTTGAGGCAACAGAAGAAACATGAAGTAATGGAGAAGATTCATTATCTGGTACCTGAATCTCAGAATGGGTGACATGATGAGAGTGAGATCTTAAATATTCCGATGATGTTCCTTCATGATATTTCCATTTAACTGCCACAGTCATTGTTTGTAGAAAGTGTTTGTGACAAAGTTTCACTTACTTATAGAGCAATTTAATATTGCAAGCAAATACTGAAAACACGAAAAATCCAAGTGATAGGTAAGTGGTGGTTAATGAATGCTTGGTTTTTATATACTTGATGCTTATTGATGTTCCGGATAGAAATGCTAGATTCACAAACATTACAGTCTCAAACACATTCAGAGACCATTTCTTGTATACGCCTCCGGGGTATATAATGACTAGTATTACTGCAAGCACATTGAGAATACAGTATTCTAGCATTATGTTTGACAAGCTGTGATTATTGACATTCACAGAATGCACAATTACTATCCCCACTCTTAAAGCAAGTACAAATCCAGGCCAAAATGAGTAGATGCTATTGCATGGACCGGAATAAACTTCAAAAAATGGCTTGGAAAATGAAACCCACTTTGATATTGTCTTGTTAGATACTCTTTTTAATGTCTGAATAAGCAAAAGACTAGATGTGAATATCAGTAAAGTGAACCCAATTATTATGGCTGCAACAGCAAGTGGTAAGTAATAGGCAGAATAAAGAGTAATGGTAGGATCGTATGTCCACAAGAGGACACTATGATTACAACAAAGGCTGTTTCCGTGACTGTAATGGAAAGGGTGAATGCTTAAAACATTTTTCACCCAGAGCAAACACTTCATAAAACACATTAACAATATGGTTGCCAAGACTTTTGTAACATTTCTACCACAAATATGTGTAAATCGTACATATTTGTGACACAAGTATATAACCAATAGTTGGAGACATATTAGATATGCCACATAGCCTATTTCCAGCCACAGCTTCATGTATGATGTCATGCCACGAAAAAAACATACCTCTATGCCAAGATCAAGGTTCAACCAAGCAATCAGTATTCTTGTGAATTGCTTATTATGATGTTTAGGATAGAAAAATTCACTGCTAGCGTGAATGAAGTTTGCATAAAACAATATCCCATGAAGAGCTCCATTTCCAATATGAATGTCTAACTTGATAAGAGCCCCTATCAGAAGTGGACCAGTTCCTAAGTAGACCAAAATGAGCCATAGATACGAATTAGAGCACATTTTGCAGCAAACGTCCCTAACACTGCACTATAATTGGTTTGGCACTTGCCACAGCCAACTCCTGTCCTGCCCACTGCACACTGGCTGTTAAGATCAGCCGGATCAGACAATATATAGTTTTGGTTACAGAAATCCTTGTGACAGTTAGCATAGCCAATGGTCCTAGATTGGTTGTTACCATTCCCTTTGCATTTGGAACCAATCCACAGTTCAGTATTCTTACAAACTATTTGCAAGCTTATAAAGTCACAATCACATGAATACACTAAACCTTGAAGTACACAATCACATCTCCTAGTATGATTGTTCAGATAAAAACCCCATGGGCACGGTATAATTTTTATTTGTAGTGTAGCTGGCTCAGTATCTTCAATAGGAATGAACTTTTGCAACTGAAAAGTTAAATTTAGTGCTAAGTTCACTTTACTGGATAAAATGGTAACATTTATATTTTGTTGAATGCTGTCTGACACCAAAAAATTGATTGTTACATTAGTGATGTTACTATCAGAAAAAAAAACTCCAATTACTCCATTGGAATAACCCCCTCGCTGTCCTACAGGCTGAAAACACTGCTGTAAAGTACTTCCAGGTGAAATTGAAACTGATTTGTATGTTTTGTTAGCATAATTACAATAAATAATACGATAAGGATCTGATGAAATCCCGTTGGATTCACTGAAATCAGTAATGCTATCGAATACATGTTGGGAAAGATAGTTACCAGAAATAGACTCATATGCCATGTAATTAAAAGATCCAAATGTGTAGCAACGGTCTATGTTTCCTCCATAGATGTCCTTCCCTGCTCTTACTGCTGTGTTGTTGACGAACTTCATCTTCATCATGTGCAAGTACTTCAAGTTTGTAATATCACCAGTAGTGATAGGCTGAAAGAAGCAATAATTATGCCAGTCTAGACACGAATCGTGATCAAAAATAGCTCCACCCATTTGACAAGCCACATTTTTGATAAAATTTACAGTGGTAAAGTTCTTAATAAAAAAGTAAGAAGTTTCACATAACTGTATAGCACCACCAAAGGTCGCATAATTGTACTCAAATATTACTTTCCCTGAAAAAACTGCACTGGCAGATTGAAGTGATAATGATGAACCGTTATTACTGGAAAAATTACAACTCGATATTTCTGCATGCTGAATGCCTATAATTTGTACAATTGATCCTTTTGGACAATCTTTAGAAGAACCTATAAAATTACCATTAAAGTGTGATTTAATAATTTTTAAGGTATTTCTCCCAACACGTCCCAGTGGAGACCCAAAACCTGGCGTAAAATTAGCCAGTATTGCTGCACCTGTGCTATTTATTATGATATTGCTAGTAATAGAATTATTCACAAAGCAGCAATTTGATACTTCAACAATATTGTTAATACCACAATTGTGATCCCGAAGGTGGAGCGAGAGGCCTCCAGCTGAGTGGTAAGCAGTGTTGCGGACAAAATTACACCTTTCCAATCTTAAAATATTCACTGATACACTTTCATGGCAATTGCTCTTAAATTCTGAAAAGCCGTAAGGTAAAATGGAGTAATATAGTCCAGCACCAAAATCTGCTGTGCCAGATTTAAAGATGCAGTTGAAAATGTATATGCTTGTGTTTGTAACCGGCAAACTAGATATTCTAACCTGGACAGAAAGGTGTCCTTTTGAGCTGTTGTTAAATGAGCAACCATTGATATGCACATGTAAGGAAGAAGAATTGGTTGATATGTGAATTCCAGAGGAATTAATCGCCTTAGATTTAATCATACCACCTTCAAAATGTGAGTGGGATATATTTAACAGAAACTTATTATTGTTGTAATATAAGTAGTAATTCCTACCATTATAATGTGAGACACCATACGATGCTAATACTCCATATCCTTTACTTTTTTCTACCACTACTTTCACCATGTGGAACTCAGCAACCTGTGATATCTTAACAGCTGCATCTTCATTACTCTTACCACCACAATTCTGAATCTTCAAACAACTAATGTTAACAGATTTACTTGAAGTAAAGGAAAAACCAGTCTTTTTTGCATAATTGCAACGGATTATAGAAACCTTAGAGCAACTCGTTCCTTTTAAGATTAAATGCTGAATTTCAGCCTTAGGTCCCCATTCTTTGGAAAGAGTGTGCACACCTGGCAAAAATTTAAGTACAATCCGTTGACATGTACTGATTCTATCAATAACCTGTAGGATCTGGCCCAAAGTTTTGCCTTCAGTACTACTGCTGTTGTCTGGTCTCACATACCATGTCTTAGTCTGTAGAAGATTCCCTGAGTTGAAGAGAAACAGTATAATTGTAGCAGTAAGAAATAACCTTGGCATATTGCTGGTAATTGAGACACTGAACTTATGGATAGTCACTATTGAGGTAGTGAGGCTTATATTTAACTAAAATTCATTCCATTTCACAACATTGAAACAGTGTAACATTGGAAAACACTTTTGATAACATCCTTATGTCTAAAACAAATAGTGAAAGTAAATCATAAAATAAAGCTGGTTTTGATGTCAATAACTCTGACACTAACGGATGAATAAGTTATAGTTATAAACCAAAATTGAGGTTTGTATGCGATTTATAAACTCCGAGACATGAGGGCGCCGCCCGAGTGGCGAGGATTTATGTTATAGTTATAAACCAAAATTGAGGTTTGTATGCGATTTATAAACTCCGAGACACGAGGGTGCAGCCCGAGTGGCGAGGATTTATAAATCGCAATACAAACCTAATGATGATTTTGGTTTATAACTATTTTATAGCCCGCGGACAAAGTTACCTGGTAACATTTGCGTTCTTAGTAACACTCTTCAGGAATAGAAACAAGCCAGAAAAAAGAGGGTCTGCTGATGGCGCCACCATTGTCGACAGTCACTGTAAAAAACTGCGGTTTGATTTTAAGACCACCGAAGATATCAATAAATGTCCATTAAAAAGTTTCCTAAAACTACAACCAATTCCACTCAATGGGCTATGAACAATTTTGATTGTTGGAAACTTGCCAGAAACAGCAGTGAAGACGAGAAAATTCCTGAAAACTTGTTCAGAGAAAGTAAATTTCTGGCTGATGCGGTATGTATTAGAAACTAGGAAAAGCAACAGTGAATTGTTTCCACCAAAAACCATTTATCTGCTACTATCTGGTATACAAAAACAAAAGACAATCGATTTTAGCACACAAATACAAAATTACTTTCTTACCTCATTTTCTTGAGCAGTGGTTACTTTTGTATTACCAAATTTAAGTCATTCTGACTATTTGAATTTACCAGTCACTGTTGACAACAAGCTCTTAGCTATAAAAAACAAAGGCCAGAGTTATTTTTGCTTATTTAGCTAACAAATATGGAATTACGTACTTACCTCAGCATCCCTCGAGTAGTAGTAGCTTCCTTAGCATTAATACTCTATGTGATTACATACGCTTTTCAGAAATAGTAATAGCTCTGTCAGTACTGACTACAGGTGGCTCTTGACAACTAACAAGCCGCACTTAGCCGGAAAAAAGGCGAAGTTTTGAATTTATATCTGGTAAAGGGTCTTCAATGTCATAGTAACCGGTCGCAGCAACTTTTTGTGACTTGAAAAACAAGCAGGAATTCTCTCACAATTTGGAGCTTAAGTTTAAAGTAAGACTTGCTTAATGCTATAGTTTCAGAATAAACTGGGGTCAAGCCTAAAAGGACGTGTTTTTTGGAGAAAAAAATTTCCCGCGCGCGCATTTTAGGGGCATACGTACCATCCTTACACACATATATCTATAGTAGTGGTGTGCTTAAGCACAAATGGCGAGCGAGCCTTAAACTACACTATTGTTAAATGATTGATTTTAACAACTAACACTCAAGCTACTAAAATAAAGTCGAGTTTTTAAATTACGTATGCAGTAAAGGGGTTTCAATGCCATAGTAACCACTCCCACAACTGTTTGAATTGAAAAATAAGCAACAAAATCAAATCACGTTATTTAAAGTTTTCTTTGCGATATTCTTAATAGTAGTTGTAACGCACAATACTTTCACACAACTGAACATACCTACGCAAGACTTACCTTCATGATTCGTCTAGTGGACAATGAATTCTCTAGTAAATGCTGTTGAGTAGGGCTTGTAACTGTGACAAATAGCGTATTAACTTACCAACGCCACTAACTCGAATAGAAATGGAGCTCCCATAAGTTTTTGAGTTTTAACTGCACCCACAAAACAATTCAAAGCGGTAAACAATTCAATTTCTAAGATGATACGGGTAATGGTCGCTAAACCGAAGGATTCTGTTTAGTGAAGTTTGGGACAGGGTCGAACGCAGAGAAAATACAAAAATACGGAGGGTCAAAGTACAAAATGACATATGTACGTCCAAACATATATATAATCTAGTGGTGTGCTTGAGCACAAATGGCGAGCGAGCCTGATAGTTAGGTAACATAAAATGTTACTATTTTTAGCTTACTTCATGCAAACACTATAATAGCAGTTATGACATTTGATTTCAGCAAACAAATACAAAATCACTCACTTACCTGATTAATGGTAACTTTTGTAGTATCAAACTTCAACCATTCTGATAATCTCAATCACCAGTAACTCTTGAACAAGCTCTCAGCTGATAAAAAATAAACCAGTGTTATTATTTGTAATTTTAACCCAACAAATATGGAATTACTACTTACATCATTCTTGCGTATTGATAACTTCTGTAGTATCAAATTGAAGTTACTTTGACCATCTGAATTACCTTGAATTCTTGACAACAAGCTCTCGCCTACAAAAACAAAAGACAATCAAATTTTAGCACACAAATACAAAATTACTTTCTTACCTCATTTTCTTGAGCAGTGGTAACTTTTGTAGTACCAAATTTGAGCCAATCTGACTATTTGAATTTACCAGTCACTGTTGACAAGCTCTTAGCTACATAAAAGAAAGGCCAGAGTTAATTTTGCATATTTAGCTAACAAATATGGAATTACGTACTTACCTCAGCTTCCCTCGAGAAGTAGTAGCTTCCTTAGCATTAATAGTACGGCATTCTGACTACCAACGGCTCTTGACAACCAACAACCGGCACTCCGTATTCCCCCATAAAACAGCGATGTTTTGAAATTAAGTCTGGAAAAGGGTCTTCAATGTAAACCGGTAGAATCAACTTTTTGTTTCTTGAAAAGCAAGCGTTTTCGCAGGAATTTTCTCACACTTTGGAGCTTAAATATAAAGTAAGGCTTGCTTAATGCTGTATTTTCAGAATAAACTGGAAAAAGATGGGTTTTTTAAGAAAAAAGTTTAACGCTCGCGCGTTTAAAGGGCATACGTACCTTCATAAGTACACATAACATATACCCGATTTTGAATTATCCACCCCTAATACTGTCTCGCTCGCTTCGCTCGCTAACCAACTAGTGGTATGCTTGAGCACAAATGGCGAGCAAGCCTGCTAGTTAGGTAACATAAAATGTTACTATGTTTTAGCTTACTTCATGCAAACACTATAATAGCAGTTATGACCTTTATTTCAGCAAACTAATACAAAATCACTCTCTTACCTGATTAATGGTAACTTTTGTAGTATCAAACATCAACCATTCTGATAACCTCAATTACCAGTAACTAAAAAATAAACAATTGTTATTACTTGTAATTTATAGCCAACAATAATATGGAATTACAACTTGCCTCAATTTCCTATTGATAACTTCTGTAGTATCAAATTTAAGTTACTTTGACTATCTGAATTACCTCGAATTCTTGACAAGCTCTCAGCTACAAAAACAAAAGACAATCAATTTTAGCACACAAATATAAAATTACTTTCTTACCTCATTGTCTTGAGCAGTGCTAACTTTTGTAGTACCAAATTTGAGCTATTCTGACTACTTGAATTTACCAGTCACTGTTGACAACAAGCTCTTAGCTACAAAACAGAAAGGCCAGCGTTATTTCATATTTAGAACAAATATGGAATTACATACTTACCTCAGCTTCCCTCGACTAGCTTCCTTAGCATTAATACTACGGCATTCTGACTACCAATGACTCTAGACAACCATCAATTGGCACTCCGTATCGCCCCTAAACCGGAGAAAATTTTTAATTAAGTCTGGAAAAAGGTCTTCAATGCCATAGTAACCAGTCGAATCAACTTTTTGTTTCTTGAAAAGCAAGCGTTATCGCAGGAATTTTCTCACACTTGGGAGCTTAAGGGTGGCCGCACACCGCCCACGCATTCGGTTGCTATGTGTTCTAACTACAGATCCTCTCCTTGCAAGACTATTCTACCTATCTACAAACTGCAAGTACCTCCCGAAGATACTACTCTCCAACTATGAAGCGGAAGCGGCGAAGTTTTCATGGCCCCGAGTTACAATTTTGAAGCAGTTTTCTGGAGCTATGCGGGGAGCTGAAGCCCCGCAATTTGGCACGCTACTAGCTAAGACTCTACTCTACTGCAACACAACGAGTTTTTCTTCTTTTCGACTTTACTTTACTATTTATTCGAATTTTTTTCATGTTATAAGATATTGAAAAATTCAAATTGTGGTGCACTTCATTTTTTTGTATTCTACCCGTGTGCAAAAAAATATTGTCTTTCTCATTATTAGATTCCAAGAAAAACTCGTTCAAAATTTAGAGTTTCTATTCCACTCGCAATTCTTAAGAAATAGCCCCACCCCCATATCTCGTACTACGAGTACGCGAGCAATTTTTTTTTTCAATTAGATTGTATTGGTTCTAAAAAGAGCCCGCCTATATCAAGAGTAAACAAACATCAATACAACAAAACAAGAGAGTCAGAAGAGAGAGCAGTTTATTGGAGATAGCCGTAGGTGAAGGTATTAGATCTGCGCAGCTTGGGAAGTCTTCGCTCCGCAGAAATCGAGCCTGGTATAATATCCATCCACTTGAGTTCAGGTGCGCAGAGTTCAGAGAACGGCTACAGGAGGAGAGGCAGCCTGGTGCACCTTGCTGCGTGAGCTCCGACGACGTATGAAGAGTTGCTGTAAACAGATATGAGACAACAAGAAGCTAAACTAAAACACTACAACTTCGCAAAATATACTTCTGCTACTACTGCGCGATAGTTTCTGCTCGCGTATTATCAAATGGTGGGGTATTGGCGGGGAATAAATTAATGTCCGGATCTACAGGCGGTGCGCGTTGCTATGTGCGGCCACCCTTAAGTACTAGTGGTGTGCTTGAGCACAAATGGCGAGCGAGCCTTAAACTACACTATTGTTAAATAATTGATTTTAACAACTAACACTCAAGCTACTAAAATAAAGTCGAGTTTTTAAATTACGTATGCGGTAAAGGGGTTTCAATGCCATAGTAACCGCTCCCAGCAACTGTTTGAATTGAAAAAGAAGCAACAAAATCAAGTCACGTTATTTAAAGTTTTCTTTGTGACATTTAATAACGCACAATACTTTCACACAACTGAACATACCTACGCAAGACTTACCTTCGTGGTTCGTCAGTGGACAATGAATTTACAAGTTAATGCTGTTGAGTAGGGCTTATAACTGTGACAAATAGCGACTAACTCGAATAGAAATGGAGCTCCCATAAGTTTTTGCGTTTTAACTGCACCCGCAAAAGAATTCAAAGCGGTAAACAATTCAATTTCTAAGGTGATACGGGTAATGGTCGCTAAATCGGAAGATTCTGTTTAGTGAAGTTTGGGACGGGGTCGAACGCGGAGCGAACACAAAAATACGGAGGGTCAAAGTACAAAATGACATACATACGTCCAAACATATATATAAATAAACTAGTGGTGTGCTTGAGCACAAATGGCGAGCGAGCCTGATGTTAGGTAACATAAAACTAAGTATTGTTACTATGTTTTAGCTTAGTTCATGCAAACACTATAATAGCAGTTATGACCTTTTATTTCAGCAAACAAATACAAAATCATTCTCTTACCTGATTAATGGTAACTTTTGTAGTATCAAACATCATAATCTCAATCACCAGTAACTCTTGAACAAGCAAGCTCTCAGCTACGATAAAAAAATTAACCGGTGTTATTGTTTGTAATTTTAGCCAACAAATATGGAATTACTACTTACATCATTCTTGAGTATTGATAACTTCTGATTGAAGTTACTTTGACCATCTGAATTACCTTGAATTCTTGACAACAAGCTCTCACCTACAAAAACAAAAACAATCAATTTTAGCACACAAATACAAAATTATTTTCTTACCTCATTTTCTTGAGCAGTGGTAACTTTTGTAGTACCAAATTTGAGCCAATCTGACTATTTGAATTTACCAGTCACTGTTGACAAGCTCTTAGCTACAAAAAAGAAAGGCCAGAGTTAATTTTGCATATTTAGCTAACAAATATGGAATTACGTACTTACCTCAGCTTCCCTCGAGAAGTAGTAGCTTCCTTAGCATTAATACTACGGCATTCTGACTACCAACAGCTCTTGACAACCAACAACCGGCACTCCGTATCCCCCCCATAAAACGGCGAAGTTTTGAAATTAAGTCTGGATAAGGGTCTTCAATGCCACAGTAACCGGTCGAATCAACTTTTTGTTTCTTGAAAAGCAAGCATTTTCGCAGGAATTTTCTCACACTTTGGAGCTTAAGTATAAAGTAAGGCTTGCTTAATCCTGTAGTTTCAGAATAAACTGGGGTCAAGCCTAAAAAGCCGTGTTTTTTGGAGAAAAAAGTTCCCCGCGCGCGTTTAAAGAGTATACGTACCATCCCACATACATATATTATTGGCGAGCGAGACACTTACAGGGGTAACTCAATCGAAAATCGGGGATGTTTGTTTATTTATTTATTTATTGGCGATCGAGCGTAGCGAGCGAGACAGTATTAGGGGTGGATAATGCAAAATCGGGTATATGTTATATATATATATATATGTATGTATGTATGAATGGTACGTATACTCTTTAAACGCGCGCGCGGGGAACTTTTTTCTCCTAAAAACACGGCTATTTAGGCTTGACTCCAGTTTATTCTGAAACTACAGCATTAAGCAAACCTTACTTTATACTTAAGCTCCAAAGTATGAGAAAATTCCTGCTAAAACGCTTGTTTTCAAGACACAAAAAGTTGATTCGACAGGTTACTATGGCATTGAAGACCCTTTTCCAGACTTAATTTCAAAACTTCGCCGTTTTATGGGGGGATACGGAGTGCCGGTTGTTGGTTGTCAAGAGCTGTTGGTAGTCAGAATGCCGTAGTATTAATGCTAAGGAAGCTACTACTTCTCGAGGGAAGCTGAGGTAAGTACGTAATTCCATATTTGTTAGCTAAATATGCAAAATTAACTCTGGCCTTTCTTTTTTGTAGCTAAGAGCTTGTCAACAGTGACTGGTAAATTCAAATAGTCAGATTGGCTCAAATTTGGTACTACAAAAGTTACCACTGCTCAAGAAAATGAGGTAAGAAAATAATTTTGTATTTGTGTGCTAAAATTGATTGTTTTTGTTTTGTAGGTGAGAGCTTGTTGTCAAGAATTCAAGGTAATTCAGATGGTCAAAGTAACTTCAATCAGAAGTTATCAATACTCAAGAATGATGTAAGTAGTAATTCCATATTTGTTGGCTAAAATTACAAATAATAACACCGGTTAATTTTATGAAAATGAGGTCTAAGAAATAATTTTGTATTTGTGTGATAAAATTGATTGTCTTTGTTTTTGTAGGTGAGAGCTTGTTGTCAAGAATTCAAGTAATTCAGATGGTCAAAGTAACTTCAATTTGATACTACAGAAGTTATCAATACTCAAGAATGATGTAAGTAGTAATTCCATATTTGTTGGCTAAAATTACAAATAATAACACTGGTTATTTTTATCGTAGCTGAGAGCTTGTTCAAGAGTTACTGGTGATTGAGATTATCAGAATGGTTGATGTTTGATACTACAAAAGTTACCATTAATAAGGTAAGAGAGTGATTTTGTATTTGTTTGCTGAAATCAAATGTCATAACTGCTATTATAGTGTTTGCATGAAGTAAGCTAAAACATAGTAACATTTTATGTTACCTAACAGGCTCGCTCGCCATTTGTGCTCAAGCACACCACTAGTTTATATATATGTTGGACGTATGTATGTCATTTTGTACTTTGACCCTCCGTATTTTTGTGTTCGCTCGGCGTTCGACCCCGTCCCAAACTTCACTAAACAGAATCCTCTCGTTTTGCGACCATTACCCGTATCACCTTAGAAATTGAATTGTTTACCGCTTTGAATTCTTTTGCGGGTGCAGTTAAAACGCAAAAACTTATGGGAGCTCCATTTCTATTCGAGTTAGTCGCTATTTGTCACAGTTATAAGCCCTACTCAACAGCATTAACTTGTAAATTCATTGTCCACTGACGAACCACGAAGGTAAGTCTTGCGTAGGTATGTTCAGTTGTGTGAAAGTATTGTGCATTACAACTACTATTAAGAATATCACAGAGAAAATTTTAAATAACGTGACTTGATTTTGTTGCTTCTTTTTCAATTCAAACAGTTGAGGGGAGTGGTTACTATGGCATTGAACCCCTTTACCGTATATGCGTAATTTAACAACTCGACTTTATTTTAGTATTTTGAATAACAATAGTGTAGTTTAAGGCTCGCTCGCCATTTGTGCTCAAGCACACCACTAGTACATATAACATATACCCGATTTTGCATTATCCACCCCTAATACTGTCTCGCTCGCCACGCTCGCTCGCCGATAAAGTAAGGCTAGCTTAATGCTGTAGTTTAAGAATAAACTGTGGTCAAGCCTAAAAAGCCGGGGTTTTTTTAGAAAAATGTTACCCGCGCGTGCGTTTAAAACTATCCATACATACAACATAATACCCGATTTTGCATTATCCACCCCTAATACTGTCTCGCTCGCTTCGCTCGCTCGCCAATGAAGTCATTAAAACCCGTATACGCAACAGTATCACTGACCAAACCCATGGTCGACTTATGAGAATTTCCACTGAAGGTCCTGAGCTTTCAGCTGTAAACTTTGATGAAGTTCTAGAGTTTTTCAAACCAAAAAATAGATGACTTGTGCTTTGATAAAATCCAAATTTTTGGGGGGTGGGGGATTCCAGGGGCCCCCACCTTTGTATGAATCCCTATACATATTGATATTGATATATTCATATTGGTAGCTACTATGCCAGATAAATAATTCTTTTAATATTTTTTATAATGGCTAGCTAATGCATAGTAACACTGAGAGTTCACAATCTTGCATCTTGGTTTTAGTGTGTGACAATGGGAAATCATGAAAGATTAGAACTGATGTGTGTGTGAAATGTCAGATAGAGGTATATTGTTTTGAGCCTCTTGTTTAATTAGTTCATGCCTAGTAGCTACTGAGGTTGATTTATGAGCAATGTAGTGAAACAGTCACTAGGTTATTAGAACTGAACTGAACTATTATTATTCTTATTTCTAATTGTGTTTACCTGTTCATATTTTACATTTTAATTCAGTTCCCCACATACGATGTGTATAAAAGCAAAACACATGCATAATGTGCATCAATTAAGTGAACACACACACACGATATATATTTAAAGCGAACACAATCATATATGTGTATAAATTAAATGTGAACACATACACATGATGTGTATAAATCTAAAAGTGAACACACACATCATGTGCATTAATTAAAAGCGAACACACACATATGATAAGTATAAATTAAAAGTGAACACAGTGCACACAAGTCCAGTATAATTGTGCAAGCTCACACACATGATGTGTACAAGGATACATATACATGATGCATATAAGTCTAACATATACAGAACATTTATTTTCTACTTTTCATTCTTGAGACGTCATAGCTTTTCAGCATTCACTAGAGTCGCAATATTTTTAATTGGTGTTTTCTTGCATATCTGGCCACATTCTATGTACAAACACAAATAGATATAAGGTAATTCATTTACATAAGAAATCATAACTATAGTGTATTGTAAATGTTGCATCAGATTCCTACAACAAAACACATCTACAAAGAGTTGGTTCTTTTCACACAGTATTTATATTGCTCGGGAGGGAACTGGGTCACTCAGGGTTAACTGATGGCCACAGGATCGAAAGCTATTCAAATTTTGTACAGTAAAACTTGTTCATTTACAACTACTCTCAAATTAAACTGTTAGCCTCTCAATACTATAATAGTTACATTCATCTACTAGATAGCTTGTGAGTGTTCACGTTGATGCTATCTATAGCTTGTGAGTGTTTATGTAATGCTATCTATAGCTTGTGAGTGTGTTCGTGTAATGCTATCTATAGCTTGTGAGTGTTCATGTAATGCTATCTATAGCTGTGTGATGCTATCTATAGCTTGTGAGTGATTAATGCTATAGCTTGTGAGTGTTCATGTAATGCTATCTATAGCTTGTGAGTGTTCATGTAATGCTATCTATAGCTTGTGAGTGTTCACGTAATGCTATCTATAGCTTGTGAGTGTTCATGTAATGCTATCTATAGCTTGTGAGTGTTCATGTAATGCTATCTATAGCTTGTGAGTGATCATGTAATGTTATCTATAGCTTGTGAGTGTTCGTGTGATGCTATCTATAGCTTGTGAGTGTTCATATGATTCCATCTATATATAGCTTGTTATTGTTAATGTGACACTATCTATAGATTGTGAGTGTTTCTAATAACATTGAAGTCAATTAAAAAGTCTCATTGTGCATTTTTCACAAGAAATATAATTTAATTACATAAGGTGTTGTATATATATTTTTTAGATTCTCTAATCAAGATCAAATGTCCTATTCTTCAAAATCCAGAACACGGACTTGTAGTTCAAGACCACAAAATAGCAAGATACTCTTGTCTGAGTAACAGACGGCTAGTAGGTCCGGCATATAGAGAATGTACTATCAATGGAACATGGACATTCTACAAGCCAACCTGTGCCGGTAATTATGCTGTTCCAATTTCATTGATTAAAAATAATTTGAAATTAACTTACTTTTTAGGTTTCGTATTCAGACCACCACATATATCCATAATGTTACTTTATGTACTGTTATTTACCATGGCAATCAAAAACTATTGATTCATTACCATCACGTTATTATTAAAGAAAGCTAAACTTACCTTGTTTGAAATTCAATTCAAAAGGTTAATTATTGTGTAGCTAAGTCTAATTGATATTGTGAATTCATTACAGAATGGCTACTCATAGAGAAAGTGTGTCATTTGAATATATTGAGAAAAGAAAAGCATGAGTAACACATAAATATGATTAATGGGCAAAGCAGTTTCCTTTTTCTTTGCCTGCGATTAAGGGTCTACTTATACCTCAGGTATATATTATAAGTCACTCAGGTTATACAAAGATTAATTTGTTTGGACTAACTTTACTTAAACATTACTGGCTACCTTTAATTTTTTTTATTTTTATTCTAACTGTTACCATGGTGATGTTCATGCTACAGTTATTTGTCAGCAAATTAATGGAATTGATCCATTTTTCTAATTCATTTATGATGACTATTAAATTTATAAACTTTATACTAACATTTCTGTATCATATAACTAGTTGACTTATTTCCAAGTTTCCAGACCTGATACGTTAATAGACATTTCATAAAGACATTGATATTGTAACAGGAACAAGAAGCCGATGATTACATACCACAACCATGTAATCATCAATTCTTTTTACTAAGGGTGGGTGGAGTTCAACGACTTACTTAGGTGGAAGCATACCAAAAGTCGTTGAACTCCACCCACCCGTTACAAACAACGACGACTTTTTTCCTGATGGGGTGTTCCGGGTGCTCCTCCTGACCTGGAATTTTCAGGAACTTGGTGCGAGATGGCGATTTATTCAAGCTACCCTAAACACAAGTGGCAGTCCTAATGAACAATGTGGAGGTTGTTGACGAGAAGTATTGGCGGTAGACATTCGGTGTCTACACACATCTGTGAAAGCGGTCAACTCAAAACCTCCAAAGTCCAAAACTTTAAAATTTGGTGAGCAAAATCAGGAGGAAGACGCTTCTGCAGGTGTTTTTTTATGACCCCGAACAAGTTTGAGGAATATCATCAATGTAGTAGGATCTTCCATTCCAGATCAATCTCATCAGACATAAGTCCAGGACATGTACAAGCACACATACTTCGAGGTTATTGATTATGTTTTGCAAGCAATTACATCCAGGTTTGATCAGAAAGGCTATAAAACTCTTGCTAAATTGGAAGATATACTTTGCAATGAAGAAGCTAATCTAAATGATTAAAATGATGTTTTTGAGCTTAATGGAAGTGACTTTAATCGTGAACTGTTGGAAACACAGTTGGTGGTTTTGCATAGCAATCTCTCCAGTGATATAAAGATGAGCATGGTGGAGAAAAAGTGAAAAGCATTATTGATTATCTACAAAATTCAAGCAAGTTTGAAAAGGAGTTTTATTCTGAGATGATAAAACTTTGCAAGATTATTCTTGTTATGCCAGCCACAAACGCCATTAGTGAGAGATCTTTTAGCACACTAAGACGCTTGAAGACATGGCTGAGGAGTACCATGCAGCAAACCAGACTTAATTAGTGTATGATTTTGCACACACATACTGATGAGACAGATGAACTTGATTTAAGAGCCATAGCAAATGAATTAGTTTGTCGAAATTCCAGTCGACAAAGAATATTTGGACATTTTTTATCATAATGATTAGCTATAATCATATAAATAACTATAACATTACATCATAAAACACATGTAGTGATTCTCTCATTTCATCATAATAGCTATGTATACTTTTCCCTACCAATTTAAGCACACCCAAAAAAAATTTTTGTCTACACCCATGCATGGTAACAGCCTCCTCAATTTATGGAATAAGTGTTTGTTTACTTTAAGTCCAAACTAACTAAATACCTTGTTTCTCAACGGCATCTGCCTAACCACACTACTACTACCTCAAACTTGCTATATGCAATTCAGTTTTTTTCTTATAGAAGTCAACTATATTAAATAATGAATAATGACCTTCCTCCTTCGTCACATTTTCCAATATAGTTGATGAGAAATAAGAAATATAGCTTGTGTGGCCCTATTCTCAGTCATAATGAGATTGTGGTTTCTAACTGCTAATATACAGTGGCAAGTGAGTATGATAGAAAGATAACTTAAAATGATGATGATGCCAATTTGTATCAAAGATATATCAATTTACACCATAATATTATAGTACACCAACAAGCCAGCTCTAAAACATCTGTTTCACTAATAAAAACATGTGAAAAATTACAAAAGAGGCTTTGGTATTAAATGTCAGGCATCAAAAGAAGGTGAGTGGTTACAACTTGTGAAAAATACAAGAAATTATCCATATAAAAAATAGCAGAGACTACATCATAAGTTAAATTTGTACTCCTACGTATAATCAATGCATGAGCACCTGTTCAAACTACTGCAGTCTTTACAGTTTCACCTGATGTCAGTCAACTGTATAGTTAAATAATTTTTAATATTTAAACACCAGATTTTGCAACATTACAAAAGTAATAAAGTAAACATTTCAAGTTATGTAATACGAAATCGGAAAATAAAAAAAATTCCAGAAGTCTATATATAATACAGGCTCCCATACTTACAGCAACTTGCAAGAGGTTTTTCTTCTTCTTTATACTTGTAGCAGACTCAAGGTAGAATAAGAACATCTTGTTCTTTGGCAAAAAATAAATAAATAAAAATAAAATAATAGTTGTTCTTATTATTGTATTTTAACTGGCTAGTCACTGTTTTATTCACTGTATAAAGTACATCATCAAATATTTTGTGACCTTGATTATATCAAAGCTTCTATTACAGTTAGCTAATTTGTACCTGATCATTAAAAGAAGCTCTTTTAGAAATGAAAAATTGATTATTATGTTATTTAACATCCTTATTTCTACTATAAACGAGACCATACACAGAATACATGTAGAAAATATTAAGTTTAAATGCAACTAGCAAATTGAGCATACTAATCTTAGCTACATTATCAACACCAAAAGAAAGCTCAGGTTAAAGTATTTGGTGACTGAATCACCAAATCTTATTATAATGATACAACTAAAGTACCCAACGCAACATATAAAAAAAATTTCCATACAGTCAGTCACTACTCTCATAAGAGCTAGCGTACACGCAGTTTCACTCACCATGAAACTAAACTCTAACCTTCTAGCACACACGCTTATCTATTCTCTTTCTCCCACCCCAGCAAATTCCATCAGCACAGGCGGGGGTGAGACTCCATATCAAGCGCCCTCAGAAGGCGTGAAACTATGAACTCAATTGGCATCCCCCTCAGCAGCTAAAATTCCCTCCCGATTGGAACCTCCTTGCCTCTCCAGATGATGGTAAAAAAACAAAACAGATAGCATGACTTTAGTCATGGAGTGCTGGGAGACCATTAGTGTGGGATACCACCTGTCCAGACACTTTTGCATTATCTTACAGGAGCCACGTTAACTCTAGTCGCCCCCACTAGTTTGATAGGTCACTTACCTCCTAGATTCTATCTAACATTGGCAGGAACTGGGCCGGCTGTTACGTGACCCAGCTTTGGATTCCGCGTGTGTGGCATGCGCCTTTGAACCACTGGTATTCCCCGCTTTGGGGGAAGGCCCCGTCAAAGTTAATGACATGCGCTTCCCACGTGATGGGGCCACAGGCCGGCCCAGTCTCACACCACATAGTGGTGGACAATGAAATCTTGCGAGAGAGGAGTCAGGGGTTGGATGGTGGAAAAAAATAAAATAAAATAAAAAACTAGCCACTTGAGTTTGCCTCTCGACTGCTCTGCCGTTTTGTGGCTAGGTTCAGCCTTAGCTGTCTGGACAACCGCCACGTGTGTGGTCATGTGCCTTGGAATATGCATGCGCCGCCTACCATGCTCCCCCCCACCCCTGGCTTGTCCCAGGGTGGGATTTTTTATCCATCTCCTGCCGTTAACTCTACTTAATCACATTAACTAGCATTTAACTATAGTCGCCTCCACTAGTTTGGTAGGTCAATTACCTCCTAGATTCAATCTAACATTGGCAAGAACTGGCCCAGCTGTTCCGTGACCTAGCTGTTCGATTTCACGTGTGCGCTTGGCACGCACCTTTGACCCACTGCGATTTCCCGATTTGGGGGGAGGCCCCGTCAATGTGAATGGCATGCGTTGCACACGTGATGGGGACACTGGCCCAAAGAGGTTGGCCGATTAGGTCGGTCAAACTACCCCCCAAAGCTATTAATTATTTGACACTAGGGTAGGTTAAATATTAATTCACATACCTGGCCGTGACGAACCCCCCCTAACCGTGACTCACGTGGGTGTGCTGCAGGAAGCCCCTTTTCCCCCCAAATCGACCTCCCAGTGACAGGATCGTTAAATAAAAAACATTCTGACTCATGGCAACAACAACATACAATCACATGGATGACTAGTGTCTGATAGAGAGTGTACTGTTCATCCTGGTTCATAGCCCTATGGTTGAGCACGTGCCAATGTTGCTGAGGCACTGGTCAGACATGACTTTGGTGTCCGTATGTATCTCAGGAAGACGGCACTATGCCACCTTCCCAAGGTCTGGATCAGAGAGTCCTCCATTCCTGCCAATGCAGCTAGTGTTGCAGCACCAATCCTGAAACTGTGTCCAGCATAGTGGTCTGCCGGGAGGCCAATCCTTTGCAGAGTGACCCTCAGCTGCTGCACAAACCATGTTTAGGACACAGTCTGACCCACGTGGTCCAGGAAGAATGGGCCCTGTGCAGGCCCCCACAACAACAAATAATGACACATTGCCTCCACTGGGCAGATGGATGTGCTGGTTTTGCCCAAGATCACGTCTGCACCACTGCCTTCCTGGTCACACTTCGACCTTCTTAAATGAATCTGGACCATCGTTGGAGATTCCAAGTTGTCCACCGAAAAGTCTCCCCACACTACGTTAGCTGCCGCTTCCCACGATGATGCCGATTCTGGGAGGAGTTTCCCCAAGTCTGAAAAACCCAAAAAACGCTGTTGTGGCCACTGTCCATTACACGATGCTGTCGGGCGTTGGGACCCCTGCCATGCCACCTGGAGTCTCTTCAGTACCTGGATAGTGATGGGTAGTCTTATTCGGGATTTCCCGACTGCTGCCTGATCCTGCTGATCCCTGCCTGGATCCTTTTCAGCATTGGGAGGGATGACTGCTCCCTTGGGTCTGGGAGGCCCATGGAAATGTGGGCATTCCTTACCCCCGCCAAATAACTTTTTATAGTCTGCAGTGGTAAGCCAGAATGCATAGGCTCCAACCGTCCCGAAATGTCCGGGACCGTTCCGGATTTGTTAACTTTGTCCCCGGCCCGGAAGAGACTACTATTTGTCCCGGAAAGTTACTTTAACCGGCAAAAGGTAAAGGGTGTCTCTACGCAATATGGGAAAGGATCGTCAGTATCACAAATGCAGTAGTAGATTCACGGTTATTGTAGAGGTTGACATGAGTGATTGCGGTCCTCCTAAGCCTAAAAGAGCCAGAAGGCAATGCCATATTGATTTTAGCTGGCCTCAACAATTCCCTGGTATAGGGAGAAGCTCTAAAGGTAAAAGCAGAAATAAAGTAGTGGTTATTTACTACTTTCTAGCTAACACAACAAACTTTGTAAAATAATGACTATAAAATAAATACAAACAAAAGCAACACCAATTTACTATTACAATGAACAGTCATTTAGTGTAGGGAATAATATTGGATATATATTTTGATACATCAAATGTAAATCTCTTCCAAGGTTTAAGGTACTTGTATACAACTATCGTAAAACTTAGATGAACTAGAATATAGTTCCATGCAATATTTCTGTCCTCATTGAGTAAGCACTTGATAATGAAAAAATTCATTATTCTTTTCCCACAGAAATTTTTTTAAACTTTCAAAAATCCAATATAATTTAAATGCTACACCTATTTATTAGTCTTAATCGTACTTATTTAGTTAATTAGTGGCGGGTGTGGCTATGGTCCCTGAAGCTCCTTTGGAAAAGTTGGAGGGTATGGGAATGGGCTAGGTAGGAGGCAAAATAACATAGGAGGAGCTCGTGAACTGGGAACGGGTCCCCAACAGAGTAAGCTGTGCAAAAATGTGTGAAGTGCTTCATAGCTGCTTGGTAAGTCTTGTGTGTTGATGTTGCTAGGCCTGCTTGAAGATAGCACTGAAGTGCCGGCGCCAATTCAGATTGCACCAGTCTGCCGTCTGGTCAAAGAGGAGGTCCAGCAGCTGATGCAAGACAGGAGAGGGGTGTGGGTCTGCTGACTGCACCTGTGAGAGAAAATGGGCAACATTATCACGCGACAAGCTGTCTGCTAAATGGTTGGCCCTAGTGTTAATGTAGGATCGAGCAAGAGAGCATTCCAACCAAACACCACTGTGCGCAAGAGGTGCATCATGCCCTGGTGTTTGCTCGAGCGAGACCGCAGGTCAGCCACTACTGACTGGTTGTCTGAGTGACAGATGACCTGCACCACTGCTCTCCCCACACCTGTCATGCTACTATGCTCTGCTATAGAGAGTGGCTCTGCTCGAGGGTCCCACTCAACCTGGAACCAGGAGCGCTCATACCAAGCAGGACATCCCCAGGAGCCTGACTCATCCGTGTACAGGTGGACCTTGGGAAAGGAGGATGGAGGAAAGAGACACCATTCCATCGATAAACAAACTCTACCCACCATGCCAGGTCTGCCAAAAGCTGAGGGCCAAACCGGGATTGGACTTGCTGCGGGGGGGGGGGGGGGGGGGGGCGATGAACCGCCTGAAGTAAATCTATCATCCTCCTCAAGAACGATCGCCCCTGTCTCACAACCTTGCAGGCATGGTTGAGAATCCCAATCAGCGATTCCAGTTCTTTCCTGGTGCAGGTCCTCCGCGCCTGCCATTCTGCCAGCAAGGCAGTTAGCCTTGTCAGTTTGTCCTGTGGGAGTCTCAGCTCTTCCCTCACAGAATCCATTACAATGCCCAAGAAGGTCACCTCTGTGGCTGGGCCCTCAGTCTTATGGTTAGCTATGGGGACACCCAGCCGAGCACACTCATCCAGCAGGATCTGAAGATGCCTCTTGCACACCGGGGAGCGTGGGGGTCCCACCAGGATGTAGTCGTCTAGGTAGTGATATATCCCCTGGACCCCTGCCTGTGTGAGGTGCCACTGGAGGGTGTATGCCACGGCATTGAATATCTTTGGGGCACATCGCAGCCCATAGGGCAACATTGGGTCCACGAATACTTCGTTGTTCCACTTCAGCCTGGAGTATCCTGTCCTGTCGGTGAACAGGTATCAGTCGATAGCGAATGTCCACCCTTTTCCAGCAGTGCACACTGACCCCATCGTGAGGCCTCCACTGCCACCTCCACACTTGTGTAGGTCAGTGAGCATAGGTGGGGGTCAATACCATCGTTGATGCTGTACCCGGTTGGGTGGGAGAGGTCTGTAATCAGCCTGAATTTCCCTGTATTCTGCCCTTTCGGGATGACCCCGAACTTGCTGATGTGGAGGTGGGGCAGTCCCCTTGACTCAGGGAATGGACCAAGCATGCGGCCCAGCGAGCATTCCTTCTTCAAGTACTCGGTGACCACCTCTGGGTGCTGGAGTGCTGACTCCATGTTACGGTGCGTGGATTTCAAGCCGGACGCCCGCCTGAACCCTATCCTAAAACTTTCCCTCACCCCCCTGACAATGTACCTGGCAAAGGGGCAGTCTGGATGCCTATGGATGCCAAGTCAGTGATTGCTCCCACTCGTCCACCCTTAACGGTGTGATCACTGCTGAGAGCTTCTGGCACCGATGATCAAGTGCTGGTCTATAGGCGTCCAGGCACAGCAAATCCGGCACATACTTGTACTGATGGGATCGTCCTGCATATGGGCAGGTAAGCAGTAAAGGAAAACTCTTAAGGTGGCCCATGGCCATCACACCAATTGGTGGAACCTTACCCCCCCCCCCCCCCCCCCCCCAGCTGAAACTTATAATCCTCCATGATTGAATCTATGAAGTACTTGAATGGAGTTGGTATGGTGCCATATGCGTTAACTAACTGACCAGGTGGAGAGCCTCAGTGCCCCCCACCCCCCCTGTGCTGGACACTCCCGCTTAGACAGAGGTAGTATCCCTACCCCCTACCTCCCCAAAGACCCCCCCACTCACTACAATGCTTCCACCAAAGTTATTTCATGAATAATGTCTACATTGCACCAGACAACATTGGGTGTGACCAAAGTATTGAGGGCTGCAGAGCCGTAGTCTGGCAGCAGACACGGTTTAAGCGGGGTCCAATGTGTGGCGGGGTGGGTGCCTCCGTGGGCAATCTGTGAGGGGTGGCCCTCATTGCAGCTTAGGCACAGGTGCTGGTACTTACATTGAGGCTTTCTGCACCTCCACTCATTAAAGTTCCGGCAGATTGCCATTGCGACATGTGCCGGGCACTGGGTCAAGGCTGGGAGGGGAATACCAGCCGCAACCGCAATGTTACTCAGGTTTCTGATGCAGGTCGTCTGCATGTGGTCATCACTGAGACAGTGAGGGCATCTTGGGATGGCTTTGGCGCGCCCAGTGAATGTCTCACTATACAGCCTACTGTTCACGACAGACCAATTAAGGTCCTGCCGTGCCAGTGCCTCCCTCCGGAACTGGCGGTCGTACAGAACCCGCTGGTGACCTTCATAGTTCCTTTCTGAACGTACGATCAGTGCCTGGTACACCAGGAATTCCGTTGCTTTTTCCGGGTATCGAAGGTTGAGGATAGCAGCCATCACCGAAAATCCCTCCACCCACCGAGAGATGTTGGTTATGGGTGGGCGTGATGAGGCTGCTGAGCGAGTGCCCTGTGGCACGTCCTCCGCTACGATCTCAGTCATCTCAACAAACTCGAGGTGCATCACCTTCTTGGCCACCCTCGCCGACACTAAGGCAATCAGATTATAGGGGGGCCCCGATCAGCCAGGGGGTGGGATGCCAGTCCTAACGCCGCAATTGCCAGTCCAGCAGTTGGGGTTGCTCCCTGTACTCCTGACTTGGATGCCAGATCTGCCGCTGCGAGAAGGTCTAGCCCTGAGCCCACTGGCGCTGCCAGTAAAAATGTGGGAACCGATGGTGGTAGAGGACCTGTGAAGGATAACAGTGACATAGCCTATCGTTATACTCGTCTGGGCATGTGTCAGGTGCATGCCTGGATGTGCGCCTGGTGCCACCAGGGTGTAACTGTGAGTACGCCTGGTGCTACCAGGGTGTAACTGTGATTAAGCCTGGTGCTACCAGCGTGTGACTGTGAGTACGCCTGGTGCCACCAAGGTGTAACTGTGAGTCGCCTGGTGCAGGGTGTGACTGTGAGTATGCCTGGTGCTACCAGGGTGTAACTGTGAGTACACCTGGTGCTACCAGGGTGTAACTGTGAGTGCGCCTGGTGCTACCTGGGTGTGACTGTGAGTACACCTGGTGCTACCAGGGTGTAACTGTGAGTATGCTTGGTGCCACCAGGGTGTAACTATGAGTACGCCTGGTGCCACCAGGGTGTAACTGTGAGTATGCTTGGTGCCACCAGGCTGTGAATGAGTATGCCTGGTGCCAGCTTGGAGCCACAGGTAACGTGGGATGGGGGTCCCATCCAAGACCAAGACGGGCTGGGCTGGCACTCATAAACTGAGGTACTGCTCTGCCTTTGGGGAGCCTCAGGATGAGCCAGGCCAATTGTTCTTGAGTAAAGGGGGTTGGTACCATGTCTGGAACTCCTTGGGCCAGCTGGGCCTAGTGCTGTGGGCTCTCCCAGCAACTGAGCTAGCTACTTAGTTCTCCTATGCCTGTGGAACGCAGACTAATCCAAGGTAACTCCAAGGTAGCGAAAACAAAAACTAGCCACTTGAGTTTGCCTCTCGACCGCTCTGTGTGGCAGCTTTTTGTTGTTGTTATTGTTATTATTATTATTATTATTATTATTATTATTATTATTATTATTATTATTATTATTTCCCAATATTTAATTCATTCAGAAGGCATCAATTGTGTTATAGTTGCACTTACTGAAGAAAAAACAACAACAATCTATTGTTGTATATAATACGAGACGATGAACTCTTTTCTTTGTTGCTGTAGAAGTAGCTACAAATTTTATTCAATCAATCAGTCATTATTGATATTAACCAGGTTGAGACATTTGAAATCACTATATAATACTTGAAAGTGTTACTAATGTTATATAGCTAAGAGTTTCTTCCTTTCAGTTTTTAGTAATTGTTATAGTGTAAGTTTTGGTAAGTCACCTTGAACACCATAATCACTTCTCCAGACTACACTTGGCTGTGATGCACTTTGTGCTGGTAGACACAACTCAAGGTATTTGAGTTTGTTTCAAATATAGGCTACCTGACAAAAACACTCAGGCACTTACCTAGTAGCTAAATGGAAAGTTTAAAAAAAACCAACAACAGAAAAAGAAAAAACAACAACAACAATCTGATAGTTCACTGATCTTTTATGAGGTACTTAACCTTATATAAGCCACAAACTACATATGCTCAGCAAAATTGCACCTCAGATAATTTAGGTAGAATGAATATGTAGTTTGTACAAATAGTTACCAGTGCCTTTTCTACATTTTTTTCAAACCAAAAAACAAATAATATGTAATATAATTATTTCTATTCTAAAAAAAATTCAGCTCACTAACTATTGTCTAAGTGTATTTTTGTTTCATAATGACTACTATTTCTCAAGTTTTCATAGGCTCTAATTATTTGAGGCAACAGAAGAAACATGAAGTAATGGAGAAGATTCATTATCTGGTACCTGAATCTCAGAATGGGTGACACGACGAGAGTGAGATCTTAAATATTCCGATGATGTTCCTTCAGGATATTTCCATTTAACTGCCATAGTCATTGTTTGTAGGAAATATTTGTGACAAAGTTTCACATTCTTATAAATCCATTTAATATTGCAAGAAAATACTGAAAATATGAAAAGTCCAAGTGAAATGTAAGTCAAGTGTAATACCGAATGCGGGTGTTTTTTATACCTGGTGCCTACTGATGCTCCCGATAGAAATGCTAGATTTATAAACATAGCAGTCTCAAACACATTCAGCGACCATTTCTTGTACACTCCACCGGGGTATATAATGACTAGTATTACTGCAAGCACATTGAGAATACAGAATTCTAGCATTATATTTGGCAAGCTGTGATGATTGACATTCACAGAATGCACGGTTACTATCCCCACTCTTAAAGCAAGTAGAAATCCAGGCCAAAATGAGTAGATGCTATTGCATGAACCAGTATAAACTTCAAAAAATGGCTTGGAAAATGAGACCCACTTTGATATGGTCTTGTTAGATACTCTTTTTAATGTCTGAATAAGCAAAAGACTAGATGTGAATATCAGTAAAGTTAACCCAATTATTATGGCTGCAACAGCAAGTGGTAAGTAATAGGCAGAATAAAGAGTAATGGTAGGATCGTATGTCCACAAGAGGACACTATGATTACAACAAACGCTGTTTCCGTGACTGTAATGGAAAGGATGAATGCTTAAAACATTTTCCACCCAGAGCAAACACTTCATAAAACACATTAACAATATGGTTGCCAAGACTTTAGTTACATTTCTACCACAAATATGTGTAAATCGTACATATTTGTGACACAAGTATATAACCAATAGTTGGAGACATATTAGATATGCCACATAGCCTATTTCCAGCCACAGCTTCATGTATGATGTCATACCACGAAAAAAACATACCTCTATGCCAAGATCAAGGTTCAACCAAGCAATCAGTATTCTTGTGAATTGCTTATTATGATGTTTAGGATAGAAAAATTCACTGCTAGCGTGAATGAAGTTTGCATAAAACAATATCCCATGAAGAGCTCCATTTCCAATATGAATGTCTAACTTGATAAGTGCTCCTATCAGAAGTGGACCTGTTCCAAAGTAGACCAAAATGAGCCATAGATACGAATTAGAGCACATTTTGCAAGCAAACGTCCCTAACACTGCACTATAATTGGTTTGGCACTTGCCACAGCCAACCCCTGTCCTGCCCACTGCACACTGGCTGTTAAGATCAGCCGGATCAGACAATATATAGTTTAGGTTACAGAAATCCTTGTGACAGTTAGCATAACCGATGGTCCTAGATTGGTTGTTACCATTCCCTTTGCGTTTGTAACCAATCCACAGTTTAGTATTCTTACAAACTATTTGCAAGCTTATAAAGTCACAATCACATGACACTAAACCTTGAAGTACACAATCACATCTCCTAGTATGATTGTTCAGATAAAAACCCCATGGGCACGGTAAAATTTTTATTTGTAGTGTAGCTGGCTTAGTATCTTCAATAGGAATGAACTTTTGTAACTGAAAAGTTAAATTTAGTGCTAAGTTCACTTTACTGGATAAAATGGTAACATTTATATTTTGTTGAACACTGTCTGACACCAAAAAATTGTTGATTGTTACATTAGTGATGTTACTATCAGAAAAAAAAACTTCAATTACTCCATTGGAATAACCCCCTCGCTGTCCTACAGGCTGAAAGCACTGCTGTAAAGTACTTCCAGGTGAAATTGAAACTGATTTGTATGTTTTGTTAGCATAATTACAATAAATAATACGATAAGGATCTGATGAAATCCCGTTGGATTCACTGAAATCAGTAATGCTATCGAATACATGTTGGGAAAGATAGTTACCAGAAATAGACTCATATGCCGTGTAATTAAAAGATCCAAATGTGTAGCAATGGTCTATGTTTCCTCCATAGATGTCCTTCCCTGCTCTTACTGCTGTGTTGTTGACGAACTTCATCTTCATCATGTGCAAGTACTTCAAGTTTGTAATATCACCAGTAGTGATAGGCTGAAAGAAGCAATAATTATGCCAGTCTAGACACGAATCGTGATCAAAAATAGCTCCACCCATTTGACAAGCCACATTTTTGATAAAATTTACAGTAGTAAAGTTCTTAATAAAAAAGTAAGAAGTTTCACATAACTGTATAGCACCACCAAAGGTCGCATAATTGTACTCAAATATTACCTTCCCTGAAAAAACTGCACTGGCAGATTGAAGCGATAATGCTGAACCGTTATTACTGGAAAAATTACAATTCGATATTTCTGCATGCTGAATGCCTATAATTTGTACAATTGATCCTTTTGAACAATCTTTAGAAGAACCTATAAAATTACCATTAAAGTGTGATTTAATAATTTTTAAGGTATTTCTCCCAACACGTCCCAGTGGAGACCCAAAACTTGGCGTAAAATATCCTATAGCCAGTATTGCTGCACCTGTGCTATTTATTATGATATTGCTAGTAATAGAATTATTCACAAAGCAGCAATTTGATACTTCAACATTGTTAATACCACAATTATGATCCCGAAGGTGGAGCGAGAGGCCTCCAGCTGAGTGGTAAGCAGTGTTGCGGACAAAATTACACCTTTCCAATCTTAAAATATTCACTGATACACTTTCATGGCAATTGCTCTGAAATTCTGAAAAGCCGTAAGGTAAAATGGAGTAATATAGTCCAGCACCAAAAGCTGCTATGCCAGATTTAAAGATGCAGTTGAAAATGTATATGATTGTGTTTGTAACCTGCAAACTAGATATTCTAACCTGGACAGAAAGGTGTCCTTTTGAGCTGTTGTTAAATGAGCAACCATTGATATGCACATGTAAGGAAGAAGAATTGGTTGATATGTGAATTCCAGAGGAATTAATTGCCTTAGATTTAATCATACCACCTTCAAAATGTGAGTGGGATATATTTAACAGAAACTTACTATTGTTGTAATATAAGTAGTAATTCCTACCATTATAATGTGAGCCACCATACGATGCTAATACTCCATATCCTTTACTTTTTTCTACCACTACTTTCACCATGTGGAACTCAGCAACCTGTGATATCTTAACAGCTGCATCTTCATTACTCTTACCACCACAATTCTGAATCTTCAAACAACTAATCTTAACAGACTTACTTGAAGTAAAGGAAAAACCAGTCTTTTTTGTATAACTGCAACGGATTATAGAAAACTTAGACCAACTCGTTCCTTTTAAAATTAAATGCTGAATTTCAGCCTTAGGTCCCCATTCTTTGGAAAGAGTGTGCACACCTGGCAAAAATTTTAGTACAATCCGTTGACATGTACTGATTCTATCAATAACCTGTAGGATCTGGCCCAAAGTTTTGCCTTCAGTACTATTGCTGTTGTCTGGTCTCACATACCATGTCTTAGTCTGCAGAAGATTCCCTGAGTTGAAGAGAAATAGTATAATTGTAGCAGTAAGAAATAATAGTCTTGGCATAATGCTGGTAATTGAGACACTGAACTTATGGATAGTCACTATTGAGGTAGTGTGGCTTATAAAGCTATTTAACTAAAATTCATTCCATTTCACAACATTGAAACAGTGTAACATTGGAAAACGCTTTTGATAACATCCTTGTGCCTAAAACAAACAGTGAAAGTAAAACCATAAAATAAAGCTGGTTTTGATGGCAATAACTCTGACACTAACGGATGAATAATCCTACATTACAGAACCAACTGTTACTTTTCCTAAAAAAGTTATGAGTTTTACTTTGTGAAACCACTCTCGAAGGCCTTCATATGCCAAACAGTTAGTATGAATTTGGGGAGTACCGAAAGAAAGCTCCATTCCCGGTGGAATACAGTGTGCATGCGTGAGTGTGACCGAATTGTGCTGCATTAGTCAGCAGCAACCACCTCATGAGGGATCACCAAATGTGCAATATCCGTAAAAAGGGCGGGCCGATCTCCCTCAACCATCAGCTGGAGAAGAAGAATTTGCGTGACAAGAGTTCGCACCTTCAGCTAAATAATAGATAGACAACGAAATCGAGGGATCTACCGCCCACAGAACCTCAAGGGCTGTGGGCTGTGCCGTCCCGAGCGTAGCAAGGGCGATACTAGTGGCCCGAGGGATTTCGACGGGCGGTAGTTCCCGAGATTTTGTTGCCTATCTGTTTTAGAATGTAGCAACTATAGCCTTAGTTACCAAATAATTTTTTCTATCCTTTGTTCTATGTTGACACTCTACGACAAAGACGGTAGAGACATTACGGAGAGGTGTCCAGTAATTGCAGCAATTCTAAGGAGCCACGGCGCATAGAATATTTTCATGTGTTGTGCGCTCGACTCCAGTGAACCGGCAAAAATGATGGAATTAGAGTCAGGAGAATCAATATCACTGCGTTTACAGCGAACTTAGTCAAAAAGAACATTCTAACCCATCCATCTACATTACCTATTTTTCGCATTTCAGCTCCATTGGTGAGATAAAATTTACAAAACGGCTTTGTCTCTCCTAAATCTTCTTTCAACCAGTTACTTTTCCACCTTCTTCAACTCAATCATCTCTCCTTTATTTAGAACATAGCTAGCCCCTTTTTTGTATTGTGAAGTAGGCATTCTATCCAGCATGGTGTTGTTCAAGTGAGTGCACAGGGATACTAAATGCCAGAAGGGAGGACACTAAGGCTATATTGCTACGTTTTAAAACAGATAGACAACAAAATCTCGGGAACTACCGCCCGTCGAACCCCTCGGGCCACTAGTATCGCCCTCGCTACGCTCGGGACGGTATATCCCACAGCCCTCAAGGTTCTGTGGGTAGTAGATCCCTCGATTTTGTTGTCTATCTATTATTTAGCTCCTCACAGTCAGCTCTCAAGTCTAGCTCCTCACCGTCAATACAAGTCAAGACCCTCACAATCAGTACTCTAGCTTTGCTCTTTACAGTCAATATCCAGTCTAGCTTAGCTTTTGAATCAAGATTTGGTCTACCTTTACATGATGATGAAATTTTGAAAGATGTAAGGCCATGCAAAAAGTTTGTATTTACAGTATCTGACATTAATGAACAGCTTGCGATGGATAAGGAAGGATTTTGATTACATAAGCAAAATACTACGAAAATACCATGAATGTAGTGCTTTTACATTACAAACAATATACTAGAAGGGGTACCTTTAATTTTCATAACTGTAGTGATATAAAAATCCACAAGAATAGTACTAAAACTTTTAAAATAACATATGCAACATATATAACTGCTTTTTTATTGTTCATTATGTTATTGGTTTCTTTCTCACTTTTTCATTTTGGTGATGATTTTATTAGTTAAGAAAAATATTGTTAGTGTGCATGGCATGCGATGAATCCATCTTATCTTTCGCATCTGACAGGAAAACCGTGCAAACAACATTCTTGCACCATAGATAAAACTAGTGGTGTGCTTGAGCACAAATGGCGAGCGAGCCTGATAGTTAGGTAACATAAAACTACAGTATTGTTACTATGTTTAGCTTAGTTCATGCAAACACCATAATATCAGCAAACAAATACAAAATCACTCTCTTACCTTATTAATGGTAACTTCTGTAGTATCAAACATCTGCCATTCTGATACCAGTAACTCTTGGACAAGTTCTCAGCGACGATAAAAGAAATAATAAACCAGTGCTATTATTTGTAATTTTAGCCAACAAATATGGAATTACTACTTACCTAAATTTCCTGAGTATTGATAACTTCTGTAGTATCAAATTTAAGTTACTTTGACTATCTAAATTACCTCGAATTCTTGACAACAAGCTCTCAGCTACAAAAACAAAAGATAATCAATTTTAGCACACAAATACAAAATTACTTTCTTATCTCATTTTTCTTGAGCAGTGGTAACTTTTGTAGTATCAAATTTGAGCCATTCTGACTATTTGAATTTACCAGTCACTGTTGACAACAAGCTCTTAGCTACAAAAAAGAAAGGCCAGAGCATATTTAGCTAACAAAATTAATGTGGAATTACATACTTACCTCAGCTTCCCTGGAGTAGTAGTAGCTTCCTTAGCATCATTCTGACTATCAATGGCTCTTGACAACCAATGATCGGCACTCCGTATCCCCCCTAAAATGGTGAAGTTTTGAAATTAAGTCAGGAAAAGGGTCTTCAATGCCATAGTAACCGGTCGAATCAACTTTTTGTTTCTTGAAAGCAAGCGTTATCGCAGGAATTTTCTCACACTTTGAAGCTTAAGTTTAAAGTAAGGCTTGCTTCATGCTGTAGTTTCAGAATAAACAAGGGTCAAGCCTAAAAAGCCGTGTTTTAGGAGAAAAATGTTCCTGCGCATGCGTTTAAGGGGTATACGTGCCATCCATACATACATATATGCATATAACATATGCCTGATTTTGCATTATCCACCCCTAATACTGTCTTGCTCGCTCGCCAATTAAAGGGCATACGTACCATCCATACATACATACATACTAGTGGTGTGCTTGAGTACAAATGGCGAGCGAGCCTGATAGTTAGGTAACATAAAACTAAGTATTGTTATTATGTTTTAGCTTAGTTCATGCAAACACTATAATAGCAATTGTGGGCGGAGAGGAGACAGAGACGAGAGAGAACGAGAAAGAGTTAAAGAAGAACAAAGAGAAGAGGAATCCATGAACATTGATGTTGTGTAGTTGTGTGTGTAATTATTTATTAGTATAGTGAATCACTGTGTGTGCTTGTAATCTTTAGTGTATGCCATGCTGTCATGTTGTTGTGTGCTTATTTTGTGTCCGGATGTTCCGTGACCACACCCCCACATTATTTGTGCGCATGCGTGTCTTTTGACATATAAGCCAGGACACGCATGCGTATCATCAGTTCCCCATATCGTTAGTAAACCCGACTTGAATTCATACTTCAAGGGAGGACTGGATATCTGGGAGAACTCTGGTGGCAGCGTTCGCTAGAGTTCCTCGAGTAAATATTTGTCGTCGAGCTTTGGTGCCTACCTTTGTTGCTTTCGCTAGTTGAGTTAGAGTTGTCCAAATCGGTTGAGCTTGTCCTATCTCTAGTGCCAGCGATCTGCCCACCCACATTTGGTGGCAGCGGTGCGGAAACGAGTCTGTTCCTACGTTTGTCGAACTCGTGCTACTACTACGTGGACGTCTACTACCGATTTCAAACTCGGGTGGATTGTTCTCTGGGCGTTTCTGTGGTTTCACGCGTGCGTCTGACTGCTGCTACTGACCGATTTCAAACTCGGACTACCACGGCTCATCTTTCGTTCGCCTGTCGCCTTTGGATCGCCATTACTTTATCTGGAGCACACCACACGTGGCGCCTAATTGGACTTTGGGCTGAGTTGAACTTGTCATTTTCCGTGTTTGTTACTTGTCTGTTAATTGGCTTTAATTGTCATTTGTGGCATTTTGTTCGTGTGTGCGTTTTACTGGCTGCTTGAGTTTTGTATTCCCTTATTTGGTTTTGTGCTGTTTATCACCTTGTCATTTGCTGTGTCAGAGTGTTTTGTTTACTTTTTTGGACTTTGTCATTTTGTGTGTTTATCACCTTGTCATTTGCTGTGTCAGAGTGTTTTGTTTACTTTTTGGACTTTGTCATTTTGTGTGTTTATCACCTTGTCATTTGCTGTGTCAGAGTGTTTTGTTTACTTTTTGGACTTTGTCATTTTGTGATCTGTTGTTGTGTCTCTGTAGGACATTTCCTCCTTTGGATCACCTGGATGAGCCTGAGGGAGCAACCAGATAGAGTGTGCAAACGCAAGAAGCAGGTTGTGGTATTGAATCGCGGTAATTCTGCCGTGTCAGTTGAGTCTTCATCAGTGGTATCTGTAGTTCATTCTCCTTTCAGTGGTACTCATAGTAATAGTGTAGAGCGTAGTTCTGTTACTTCCGTTCCGTCTAGTTCATTGTCTTGTTATAGCTCTAGTGGATATAATATCCTTGGCGATTTGGTTGATAGTGATACTACTCTAGTGTACCCATCAATGTCGGAGGACGACCGTGATCCTGAACATAGGAGTGCCAATGGCAGTGCCTCCTCCATTAACCCCGAGATGCGTTCTCTTTTCCGTGAGTTCTTTTCCGAATTTAGTAGGTCTGGCCTTTTGTCTGATAGGGCTAGGGAGGGCTCCATGGATGCCGATCTGACAAGGCAAATTACTGTGTTAGCCCCGCATAAGGATGGCGTAGACATATCCAAATATATTCGCAAGCTTGAGGCGGACCTGCTTGACATAGGCTGCCCAAGGCGTCGCTGGAAGACCATATTGCTACAGAAACTACAATCGAAGTCTGCGTCCTCTGTTGTTGCTGGTCTTGACAGAGATTCGACTGATTATGGGCAGGTTAAAGAGATCCTTATTGAAGCGCTTGGCTGTAGCTTGACTTCGCTGGGTGCTAAGCTAACGACTGACTTCTCTAGTTCGACGAGGTCGATGACTCCTCTTGAGACATATGTCCACCTGAAAAGTTTAATGGATTCAGTGGACATGATGTGCAGAACCAAGGAGGAGCTGTTGCTCTTCTTTGCCTGTGCTACGTACAGAGCGTCCAGGTCCGTAGCGCATAGAGCTCTTATGGACCAAAGAGAATTTACGTCCTTCAGGGACCTTAATAAATTTGCCCTGTCAATCAACACCTCAGATTCTGATAGGCCCTTTCATGGTGGTAGATATAATAAGTATGGTGGTAACAATTCAGTTGAGTGTTTTAAATGTCATAAATTGGGACATAGATTCTATGAATGCAGGAGCCAAGTGTCAAGTGTTAACAGTAGTGTTCCTAGTAATGTTCAAGGCAGTAATAATAGTAGGGCTACTGGCATTGTTTGCTTTACCTGCCATGAGCCAGGCCATAAGTCGCCGGACTGCCCGAACAGAAAGAATGCTGATAGTAATAACTCTGACTTCAGATCGGAGAGCAGCAGGAAAGCTGGTGTGAGAAAGAATCGCACTTACAATAATAACTGGGTGTCAGTCAGGAGTGGTGCCCCTTATGTTACAGGGTTCGTTAATGGTTCACAGTGTAAGATCGTGCCCGATACTGGGGCAGAGATCTCTATAGTCCCCGGGTGTTTGGTTTATGGTGACCAGCTCACGGGTGAACAAGTGGATGTCAAAGGGTGGGACGGCAGACCTGTTACCCTTGATACGGCCATTGTTGATTTTACGTTTAAGGGTCGAACTTTTAGTTCCAGAGTGGCTGTCGCACATGTTGACAGCCTGTGTGGTTGTGTCTTGTTTTCTGTTCCAATGGACATGACCACAGCAGAGCATCTCTTGCTGGATGCCGCCGCCAAGTCTGATGTTTCTGGCTTGGAGGCGGGGCAACTACGTGATACCCGTAGCATCCAGCCATCCACCCAGGTGGATGCCTGCTCTGGTGGTGTTATGGAGGAGGCTTCTTATACCCCCTCTGCACAGGCCACTAACCAGGAAGAGACAATGAATGTGAGAGTTGTAACAAGAAGTAAGTTTAAACAGCAGAGTGAGAAACAGTTACAAGTTGAGACAGTGCATATTAGTGAATCTGATCCCCAACCTCTTAATTCTGATGACGAATTTGAAAGGCTTGCAGCCATAGATGTTTCTTGTGTATCTCCTGTAGTAGGTGTTGGGTCTGATGTCTGTAATCCTTCTGTTGTTGGGCTTCTTCAGGGCTCTGACGAGGATGGGAATGGGGCTGGTGTTGTAGGTAGTGCTGTCAGTGACGGGCAAACTGGTGTTCCTTTCTCCCCATTGGATTGTACCCCCTCGCCTGATGCTATCATGCCTCCCGAGCCTGAGTGTAGTGACAGCTCTGTAGATGAGTTGCAGTTAGCAACTCCGGTGTTAAGTGAGGGTGTTCATACCCTTAAGAGTGCCCTTGTGGCTGACGAGTCTCTGTCCAAGTTCAGGGACTTAGGGGAAAACAATCTAAATGGTTATTCGTTTAAGAATGGGTTGTTGTTGCATACCGTACTGGTGAATGATTCCCCCGTGTCCAGAATAGTTGTTCCCACTGTTTTCAGGAACAAGGTACTTTCTCTTGCTCATGACAAAACAGCTCATGTTGGAGTCCGGGGCATGAGAAATGTGCTGGGCAAAAGTTTTACATGGCCTGGTGTTCACAGTGACATTGTTGCTTTTGTCAAGTCCTGTGATACGTGCCTCCGTGTTAATAGTGCTGGCAACCGGAAGGCCAAGATGGTTGAGAGGCAAATCGTGTGTGTCCCATTCGAGAGTGTTTGTGTGGACTTAGTGGGCCCCTTGCCTAAGGGCAAGAGGGGCGCCAAGTATCTTTTTACTTATGTTTGTTTGGCCAGTCGTTGGCCTGAGGCTATACCCATGCGTACTGCCTCCGCCACTGAGGCAGCGCAATGTTTTGTGGATATTATAAGTCGCACTGGTATACCCTTGCGTGTGTTGTCTGATAGAGGAACTATCTTCCTCTCGAAGTTGATGTCTGGTGTTTGCAATATGTTAGGCATTGACACAGTTGCTACTTCCCCATATCGCCCACAGTCAAACGGCGTGGTGGAACGTATGCATGGAAGTCTGAAACCTATGCTTTCAAAAGCTGTGGGGGCTGGGTTAGATTGGGTTGACTTCTTGCCCCTAGCTCTCTTTGCCCTCAGACAAGTTCCAAATAGAGATGTTGGGTTCTCTCCTCATCGCGTTGTGTACGGGAGGGATGTGTTAGGTCCCCTGGATGTCCTCTATGAGGGTTGGGTCGACCGTGATTTTGAGCCTGTCAATGTGGATGACTGGCTCCTGCAGCTTAATGATAGGCTAGCGGTCATACATGACCTGGCTGCAGCCAACCAGTCTGACAGTATTAGCAAGCGTGTTCTCGCCTTTAATAGGCATAAGCAAGATAAGCTGCTGGAAGTGGGCTCCAGTGTGCTCATGAGGATCCCTGGTTTGCACGCAGCCCTTCAGGCTGCCTGGGAAGGCCCTTACATTGTAGTCGAAAGGCCGTCCCGTGTTACTTACCTAATCTCTAAGGGGGAAGGCCATCCCACCAGATTAGCTCATAGGGATAACCTAAAGTTGTATGTATCCAGACCGTTGGCAGTCAATGCTGTTACTTTGATTGCAGAGGAGCAGGGAATCAGTCATGACCTGCTCGCTAGTAAGGCCGCCCTTAGTGATGACAAGTGCCCTGGGTTCAGGCAAAATGAATTGGATGCCCTTCTGGGTGATCTCAAGTGCCATTTCAGTGATTCTCCCGGTCTGTGTGTAGCAAGTACCTGCAAGATCGAGATTGCAGACGGAGCTGCTGCGGTGAACTTACCCCCTAGGCAAATCCCAGCCGGCATAAGAGAGGCGGTGAAACTTGAGATTGACAAGTTGCTGAGTGAAGGTATCATTGCTGAGTCCAACTCTGCCTGGGCCAGCCCATTAGTGCCCGTCCGGAAGAAAGACGGCAGTGTCCGCATTTGCGTTGATTTCAGAGCGTTGAATTTGGTTACACCGTTGAGGAGATACTGGCTGCCGTCTTTGACGGAAATCTTGGAGCATGTAGGCCCTAATGCGTGCCTGTCTACCCTGGATCTCACCGCTGGCTTTCATCAGCTGGCAATGGATGAGCAGTCTAGCGAACTCACCACATTTGTGTGTCCCTTTGGTAAATTTCGGTACCTTAGAATGCCGTTCGGTCTCAAGAATGCTCCTGCTATTTTTCAAGCAGTGATCGAGAATGTCCTTAAATCAGTTTCTGACTGCTGTCGAAATTATGTAGATGATGTTGTGATATACAGTCGTACATGGTCAGATCATTTGATTCATTTGAGAAGGGTAATTGAGTGCCTTGGCGCCTCAGGTTTAACTATTAAACTCCGGAAATGCTGCTTTGGCAGAAAACACTTGTTGTATTTAGGCCATAGGATTGGTGCGGGACTGCTTGCAGTCCCTGAACACAGAGTCTCAGCCTTGGCTAACTTTGTTAGGCCAAGGACGAAAAAACAACTTCGTTCTTTTCTAGGGTCTGTTTCTTATTATCGTAGATTCATACCCAACTTCGCTGATTGTTCTAGCGCACTCACCCCTGCTACCTCCTTGAAGGCTCCTCTCCAGGTGGTCTGGACTGAGGAGATGGACTCCTGTTTTCGTGAGTTAAAAATGTCATTATGTCATAGTTGTTGTTTAGTCATTCCAGCCCCAGAGGATGTGTTCGTCTTGTATACGGACGCATCAGGTGCCGGTGTTGGTGGTTGCCTCCATGTCGTTAGAGAACAGGAGGAACTACCTGTCGGGTTTTTCTCTCGCCAACTGAGACCAGCAGAGAGGAACTATTCGGTTTCGGAACTTGAGTGTCTAGCCATTGTGGCCAGTTTGAAGCAATTCGAATTCTTCGTGTATAGCAAGGAAGTGACCGTTGTCACAGATCATAAGCCGTGTCTGGCTTTGGTGAAGGGGAGTCATCTGAACAAGCGTCTGCTTCGATTTGCTCTCGTGATTCAGCAGTTCAACGCCTCCATTATGTATCGCCCTGGCAAGTTGCATGCGAATGCTGATGGAATGAGTAGGCAGGCATGGACGGAAACAGATGATGAAACCGCCCAGTGTGTTGTTTCAGCTTCTCCTCCTTCTAGTCGAATCTTGGTGGGGGGAGATGTGGGCGGAGAGGAGACAGAGACGAGAGAGAACGAGAAAGAGTTAAAGAAGAACAAAGAGAAGAGGAATCCATGAACATTGATGTTGTGTAGTTGTGTGTGTAATTATTTATTAGTATAGTGAATCACTGTGTGTGCTTGTAATCTTTAGTGTATGCCATGCTGTCATGTTGTTGTGTGCTTATTTTGTGTCCGGATGTTCCGTGACCACACCCCCACATTATTTGTGCGCATGCGTGTCTTTTGACATATAAGCCAGGACACGCATGCGTATCATCAGTTCCCCATATCGTTAGTAAACCCGACTTGAATTCATACTTCAAGGGAGGACTGGATATCTGGGAGAACTCTGGTGGCAGCGTTCGCTAGAGTTCCTCGAGTAAATATTTGTCGTCGAGCTTTGGTGCCTACCTTTGTTGCTTTCGCTAGTTGAGTTAGAGTTGTCCAAATCGGTTGAGCTTGTCCTATCTCTAGTGCCAGCGATCTGCCCACCCACAGCAATTATGACCTTTTATTTCAGCAAACAAATACAAAATCCCTCTCTTACCTGATTTTAATGGTAACTTTTGTAGTATCAAACATCTGCCATTCTGATAATCTCAATCACCAGTAACTATTGAACAAGCTCTCAGCTACGATAAAAAATAAACCAGTGCTATTATTTGTAATTTTAGCCAACAAATATGGAATTACTACTTACCTCAATTTCCTCAGTATTGATAACTTCTGTAGTATCAAATTTAAGTTACTTTGACTCTGAATTACCTCACATTCTTGACAAGCTCTCAGCTACAAAAACAAAAGACAATCAATGTTAGCACACAAATACAAAATTACTTTCTTACCTCATTTTCTTGAGCAGTAGTAACTCTTCCATAGTATCAAATTTATGCCATTCTGACTATTTGAATTTACCAGTCACCTTTGACAACAAGCTCTTAGCTACAAAAAAAAAAGACCTGAGTTTTTTTTGCATATATAGCTAACAAATATGGAATTACGTACTTACCTCAGCTTCACTGGAGTAGTAGTCACTTCCTTAGCATTAACATTACGGCATTCTGACTACCAATGGCTCTTGACAACAAACAAGCGGCACTTCGTATCCCACATAAAACGACGAAGTTTTGAAATTACTTTTGGAAAAGGGTCTTCTATGCCATAGTAACCAGTCTCAGCAACTATTTGTGTCTTGAAAAACAAGGGTTTTCACCGGAATTTTCTCATACTTCGGAGCTTAAGTTTAAAGTAAGGCTTGTTTAATGCTGTAGTTTCAGAATAAACTGGGGTCAAACCTAAAAAGCCGAGTTTTTAGGAGAAAAAAGTTCCCCGTGCGCGTGTTTAAAGGGCATACGTGCCATCCATACACACATATATACATACTAGTGGTGTGCTTGAGCACAAATGGCGAGCGAGCCTGATAGTTAGGTAACATAAAACTAAGTATTGTTACTATGTTTTAGCTTAGTTCATGCAAAAACTATAATAGCAGTTATGACCTTTTATTTCAGCAAACAAATACAAAATCACTCTCCTACTTGATTTGTTAACTTTTGTAGTATCAAACATCTGCCATTCTGATAATCTCAATTACCAGTAACTCTTGAACAAGCTCTCAGCTATGGTATAAAAATAAACCAATGTTATTATTTGTAATTTTAGCCAACAAATATGGAATTACTACTTACCTCAATTTCCTGAGATTGATAACTTCTGTAGTATCAAATTTAAGTTACTTTGACCATCTGAATTACCGTGAATTCTTGACAAGCTCTCAGCTACAAATACAAAAGACAATCAATTTTAGCACACAAATACAAAATTATTTTCTTACCTCATTTTCTTGAGCAGTGGTAACTTTGTAGTGCCATATTTGAGCCAATCTGACTATTTGAATTTACCAGTCACTGTTGACAAGCTCTTAGCTACAAAAAAGAAAGGCCAGAGTTAATTTTGCATATTTAGCTAACAAATATGGAATTGCGTACTTACCTCAGCTTCCCTCGAGAAGTAGTAGCTTCCTTAGCATTAATACTACGGCATTCTGACTACCAATGGCTCTTGACAACCAACAATCGGCACTCCGTACCCATAAAACGGAGAAGTTTTGAAATTAAGTCTGGAAAAGGGTCTTTAATGTCGTAGTAACCGGTCGAATCAACTTTTTGTGTCCTGAAAAACAAGCGTTTTCGCCTGAATTTTCTCACACTTCTGAGCTTAAGTTAGTAAGGCTTGCTTAATGCTGTAGTTTCAGAATAAACTGGGGTCAAGCCTAAAAAGCCTTGTTTTTAGGAGAAAAAAGTTCCCCGCGCTCGCGTTTAAAGGGCACGCGTACCATCTATACATACATACATATATACAACATAATATACCCGATTTTGCATTATCCACCCCTAATACTGTCTAGCTCGCTCGGCTCGCTCGCCAATAAAAACTCTTTAATTAATGCTTGCTCGACTCATAAACAAACAAAAAATAATAAAATTCTAGAAGGGAGGGGATACTATGGTATCCTCCCTTCTGGCATTTAGTATCCATGTGCACTCACTTGAACAACACTATGCTGGATAGAATGCCTACTTCACAATACAAAAAAAGGGGTTAGCTATGTTCTAAACATTGATAAAATAATTCTACCGGGATTGGAAATGGATCACGTGCGCCCAATCCCGGTAAATTCTTTTATCAATGAGAATATAAGAGCAACGGCCGATAGCTATTAGTTTCGCGCCGCAAGACGAAGCGAGACTTCACTGCGTAGTCTTCTAATGGAATTAATTTTATAGCTTCATCAACTGCTGAAGTAGAGGGGTGAACATTGTTTAACGTTTCTACCCTCTCATTTTTGTACGGTAACCGGTGAACAGCTTTGATGCATGGCTTTATTTTATTACAGGGCACTAGGTAATTCTGTGTTTCTAAGTAATTCTGCATATTTTTACACGCAAAAGAACTAACCTAACGAGTGCCTATACAACTGCCAGGCTGCGTCTATACGCTACCGTCATTTAATCTAATCTGAATGTCCCGGTTCAGCTGGTTTGTGTTGGTAATCCTCCTTGCAATTGGCACTAGTAAGTTTAGCTTTAGTAAGTTGTGTCAAAGAGAATTACAAAAGCTCAATTTTAAAAACACAATATTTTCCATTTTTACTGGTCATAGCAAAGTGTATAGATCTGGAATTTTTCTCCAAGGTGGGATTTCTGGGTCATTTTTAAGAGTGCACACAATTGTGAGTCCCCTCAGCAGCATAATAATATTTGTAGAGATAATGGAAGGGAAGGAGAGTTGGGGTGGGGGGGGGAGGGGGAGTATAGGGATCTATATGTTTCTCTTAACATGGTCTTTGCCACAACCAGTGTCTACAATATTAAAGCCCAAGATATCTGTGTGGTTGATTCAACACAAACATTAGATTGAAAGTTGTTATATACCCCAGTGAAATACTACAAGGTTTGCATATGTATTTTTTTTTTTATAATTTTACACTGGGATTTCTAAATTTACTGTAATGTGCTCATAAAATGTGCCCCTAGCCTCTGATGTGCATGTCAAGTTACCCGATACAGGGATGATGGGAATTGCTTCAAAGTGGAGAGGCAACTGTACCACATGCTGATGAAAAACAAAAATGAATTATATATTAGCTACAAATTAAATAAGTTCTGATTTGATTCTATAGTCATGGCAATAATAAATATTAAAATAATAATGATAATAATAATAACAACAATAAAATAATAATTAATATTATTTTTTATTATAATAGTACTAATAATAAAATAATTAATGATAATAATAAATAATGATAGCTGTAATAAATAAATAATAATAAAATAGAATGTTTTACATTGCTCGAAACAATTTCTCTTTCCTTTCTCTGAATTTCATATCAATTTCAGTCAACTCAATGCCGCTAGCTATTTAACTTAATATCTATGAATATGCATCTACATGACATCATAAAAATGTTGAAATTTCATCAGGATTATCAATACTCTTCTTTGTACTGTCGTATTTTCCACAATGACAGCATTGAATACCAATGGACTTATGTGTTTGGACTGGCTATTGTGAAGCAGCTTATGAACATTTAATGCGCATGCATGAGACTGTTGTAGTCGTCCAGTCCGTCTGTTGTCTGTGTCTGTCTGTCTTTCTGTCTGTCCGTCATTATATTAGTCAGTCTGTCCGTCTGTCAGTCTGTCCGTCTGTCAGTCCGTCCGTCTGTCTGTCTATCCATTTGTTTGCCCGTCTGTCCCTCCGTCAATCTGTCTGACTATCTGTCCATCTGATTTTGGAGATTACCCCACAACCAAACATTCAATTAAGCATGAGCTTACTCAGAATGACGATTTAGGACTGTTCGTTGTGCAACTTTATTAAGTTATCTGCTCAGCATAAGTACTATTTTGTAGGTAAAACCCCATTTTATCACATCCTAATCATGCGAGCAAATAACTTCTTGTATTTACCTCTAGCACAGCTATATTGATACCTGGTTGGTTTATGAGATATGATTTAATAACTAGCTAATGCATAGTTAGTGCTGAGGGCTTGCACCTTTAATTCTTCATTTTTATTGATAGAATTATCATTCAACTTTATGCTTATAATGGTAATTAATTCATAAGGTGTTATAAAAGTGTTTCCTGTGTGCTCCTCTGTGCCCCTCCAACGAGCAACAAATCTGTGGGGATGAACCTCACTATCTCAGCCTCCCTCTCCCCACTTTCATCACCTTGGCAATACAACTCTACTAACTGAAGTTAACTTGTCCTTTGTTGTTCTTATACACTAGCATCCCTCTACTGTAGATTAAGTTTTAGTAGTTGGTATTGAACATACACTAGGATGTAGCGGTGACATATTCTGCTATAATCTAACCCTTTAAATGAAAAGAGTATTCAAATTTATTGCTTTATTCTTTTTTGTACTTAAATACTGTTAATTTTTGTTATAGTTTTATATATTTTCCTCAATAGGCAACCAATCCTGTCCATGGCTAAGTCATTCCAACTTTAGAAATGGAATATTAACACAAACTAGAACATATGCGAGGTTCTCATGTTATAAGGGATACCAATTGGAAGGAGCTGCATACTTGATGTGTAAAAATGGAGGTTGGTCAGACCAACCACCAGTCTGTGTGTCAGGTTAGAATATCTGCTTTTAGTCAAATTGGAGTCTTAGGCTTTTGCTAATGGGACTGAGAATGAGTTACTTTGAACAACATGCAACTAAGCTATTGTCAGCATGTTTACTACAGGCAATAGGATTAGTGCCAGAGTGTAGCAAAAATAGAATAATAAAATATTATATAATACACTAATGAATACATAAATAAGTAAATAAATAAAATATAAATAAGTAAATAAATGAACTAACAAAAACAAACATGACAACAAACAGACAAATAAATAAATAAATAACCATTATTTGTAATAATAGTAATAATTATTAATTATAATGTATGATTATGTTATTATTGCTATTTATTACTATTATTATTATTACTAGTTATTATTATTGTTATTATTATTATATTGTCTGTTTGTTTATTTTATAATCTTTTAAATTTTTATTTGTAGTAATATTAATTATTTGTTCGTTTATTTTGGGATTTGTTTGCTTTGTTATTTTTATTGTTTATTTGTTCATTTATTCATTCGTTTATTCACATTCCCACCCACGCATCCACTGGTGATTGTGTCAAATCATGCCATTACTACTGTAACACTTATTTAAAGTGCCTCCAAGCCAAGTTCAGAATACTGACTATGCATGTTCACATGTTTTACTTTGTATACATCATGTTGTAATAAACATTATTTCTTTACAGGCTCTAAATTGACCCATTCACAGTTCACATCTTCTTATGCTGTTTTATGTCTATATTTCATGACAATTGTCTATGATAGTATTTAATTTTATCCAGTTTTCAGTGAAAATTATATAGCAGATTTTTTTATTCCAGCTATATATTTCATGCTGTAATGCCAAGTTCATTAACCCTCAGCACGCATGCTTAGAGGGTTATAGTAGTCTACATGTCCATTAGTCTGTTTGTCTGTCTATCACGCTCTGATTTTGAAGATTACTAGCAAATAACCTTTGATTTAGGTATGAACTCACTCAGAACGAAGATTTAGGACCTTTCATTGTGCTACTTTTTTTAATTTCGGGCCAATTGTTGGGAAAACACTAAGCTTTCAGCTCAGCGTAGGCACCAGCTTTTGTGGGTAATGTCCCACAGTGTCACATCATAATCACGAGCAAACAGTTTCTTGCAGCCCGCAGTGTAGTTTGCTTTAAGCTCAGGGAAGTTAACGGAGTTGAAAGAAGTGAAATTTCACATTGAAAATGTATACCCGTAAGTGTTTCTGGCCTGTTTAACTTCTTCTCTTATGAAGACAACTTTTTCATGTACCATTTTCATTGCTTAAGCTATATTGATACCTGATTAAAATAACTAATAGACATTGCTTGTTCTTTTGGTCAGAGATTTTATCATAATAGCTTAGTAGTACTGAGGGTTTGCACCTTTGGTACTTCATTACCCTTATTGTAGTTATTATAGCAACCAGCCTGGCTCACCAGTATTGAGTGTTTTTACAGCTATCTTCTCTAGTGAAGCCTAACCAACCAGGTTAGAGCAGCTGCTAAAATATGAGCTGTGGGTGTGGGGAGCCCCTAGAGAGTTTAGTTTTATGGCCAACTTCACACCAAGAATTATCAACCTTAGTACAAACTACTATATAGAGAAGATATTTAGAGAATCAACCACTTTTTACACTGATCAGAGTGATATGGCTAGATATTTCACTCTCAGACTTTATTTTCACTCTGCCTCTGGCTCATAAAAATAAATTGGACTGCTCTTGAAATGTTTTGCCATATCTGCACTCTGAATCATGTAATATTAGTACTATTTAATCAACTATTAAAAATTACTAGTCATTCTTTCTTCCACCATATAATTTGTAATTTTAGTTAGCTAAGTGCATGTACCTAGTTATAGTCAAACTAAGAATGTGGTAGTTAAAAGGAATCTCTGTCCTCATCAGCACTAAATTAAAATTAAGTGTATATGCATTGGCTGGAACATGAGATTATACATACCATTTGTGTGGAATTTCTGATGATGTAGGCCTTATGGTAGCTACTTAGACTGCCCTCAGAAATGCCTAACAGGTAGAAGTGCCACCAGAATCAATCTATATGATGGCTGATACTGCACCCCCACCACTAACTCAATCAATTACTCCTCCAAGCCCCAAATGTATACGAAGGAGAAATTAATTAATATTAGTTACAGCAATAGGGGTGTGAAGTTAACTATATAACCAAAGACTGATTGAAGCTGTGGGTGGGATGATTAAATATTATATAGCCATCCACCCACACAGTGAAACATAAAAAGAACTACGGCACTGATCATGCTCAGTAAGTGAGAACACACTAGCTAAAAGAACATTCTAGAACCGAGACAATTTACAACTATGGTTGTTAAACAACTCCTAGTCTTTCATTATCTTGTGGGGGACATTCATGTGTACACAGCTTAGTTAATGAAGCTAATTTGAACCAGTTACAATTCTAATCTATAGCTAGTTATAAAGCTTACCATAACCAGTCATCTTCGAGGCAATCTGGTTTCTTTGACTTTTACATGCAGTAAATTTGCCTCCAAATTGCTTGGTATAGGCTAAGGTTATCTATAGCAACCTGATTGTCTGTAAATAGGTGGCCAGAAGTAGACTCGTGGTCTATTTCAGGTAATGTGGTGGTACCATAAAAGATCAATCAGCTTCAAATATAACTATGATATTGAGTCATATTCTACCTCAGTTATGTCATGATTATCATTAAATTTTGGATGAACTCCAGTAAGAAATGGTAGCTGTGGGCTAATCACTCTGCAGGATGGAGCTAGCAGTTAAAGTTCATTCATCAGTTGATAAAATGCACCCAGTGTTGGTCTCTTCTGGATCCTGTCCATATTTTTCTATCTATTAGCTTTCCTCATCTCCTTTTGAGACCCACAGCTAATAAAATGACACTAGACAGTAGGAGTTCACTTTACTTTTCACCTGCACTACTACAGGTCAAGTTGCTAGCAATCAGGATGCTTCAAAGTTGCTTAGTGCATGTAGATAGGTCACTTACACATTTTGAGGCAACAGGTTGCAAGCAACCAGATTAGGTCAAGTTGCCTGGTGCATGAGGACTAAGTGATTACTACTCAACAATCTCACTCAACAAATTAAAAAGGAAAACATCCTTGTTAAAATACAAAATAAAAACATAAACTAGAAAATGTATAAGTGTACTTATACTAAATTTTTATTGAAACAGGAATGAAATCCAGGTGGAGCTAGAGACCTTTGTCTAAACAGAATGTAGGACTTGTGTCTTATTCAAAGCTTCCTGGGTTCATAACAACTGTTACTACTTTGGATCCAAGATTCAATTTAATTTATTTTATGGTCTTTTTCAAACATTTACAGAATATCATTTTTATCATTTTTTTTTAACACAAACTGGTTTTCCTTCATTCTTTCTCTACATTATCAACAGTTTGACCTGCAGTCTCTACAAGATATATTATATACCACTCCTTCCATCCTGTGCACTACTTTTGCTTGTTTTACATAGATGTGTTATACTCAGAGTTGAAACTTATTTCGATTTAGAGGGATACAATATTATCCACTTTTTCACTAAAGCCTTTGAGGATTGAAGTGAAGAAAATAATTATCATTCTACCTCTCTACTACAACATGTGCAAACAATCAGATACTTTGAGGGTATGCATTCAAACAGACATCATCTAATGTCACAGGATATGCCTCAGTGCTATCTCATAAAGAGTAAATAATATTTTAACTATTAGGAAATTCCATAAAAGTGTTATGACAGCTGCAATATGTGTCCTATAGCAACTAATACAAATAGAATGTTGGACTCCAGCCCTGTTGCACCTGAGTGAAAACACACATAATTCAATTGAGTCCTAAATTAGCTGTTTATATTATACTCACCAATTGGGAGACACGCAGGTAGTGGGGATGACCATTGGCCATTTCTACAAATGGAAAACATGTTCCCTCTCAACTCATATCCAGTGATACACCGAAATACTGCTCTGCTTTTAGTCTGAGATACAACTCCTTTTCTGAAATCCTGGCGACTGAACTTGGAGCATTCAGCTACATCTGCACATGCAACATTAAAGTAAGTTTCTATAAAATCAATTGTGAATGTATAACATTGGCTGCTGTAAGTGTGTTTGGATATATAAATTATATAATATATTGATATTTGGAGGACATATGTGAAGCTTTCTCACCAAATAGGTAAAGTCAGTGCACGTGTGTATTTGTGAGTCTGTTCGCTTTACTTTATTTCAGCTTGAGCTACTATATTCAATTTCCCCTCATTAATGTGATTTTCCTGTATAAACTTACCTTTAGAACAAATTTCATGCTGTTTTTCAATTTTGACTTGAATCTGTCTTGTAGCTATATCTTGCATGCTTTAAGCCAAAATAGAGCCAGGCATGTTTAGAATAGCGTTTAGTTTGCATTCTGTGTGTTTCACATTGGTTTCCAGGTAATGATGTTCTTCTGTGTACCAACCACTAAAAGGTTTGTCAATCTCCCCCAGTTTATGTTTGATTATTAATTTGGTGTACTAAAAAAAGCAAGAGCATCAGTTCATATGGAAACATAGTCCGTAAGAGTTAAAACAATTTCATTAACAGTAAGATTAAGATAGCACTAAATAAAACAATTTTTGTCTCACCAATCAAATTAATGTTGATGATAACAGTATAGAAATTGTATTACAATTCTAATGATGTTTGGACTGACGTTTGGCTATGCCATTTGTATGCATAGCTTCAGTCATTTTTTTGTGAGCTATAAAAAATTAATAGCTATATCATATGTGTCCTTTATGCTGGCAGCAATTAGTTATTTGTAATTTTATGCTAATCTCAAGTGCTAGCTACAGTCACACGTATACAAAAGTTATACTCATTGCTAGAACTATACCATCATTACATGATAACTAAATACTCAAGTTTGGGAGAACTGAATTCAATCCTATCTAGGTCTGGGAACGATGAGTATAAAAAATAACCAAGAATAGCTTACAAGATATACTACAGGTGAAACAAATGGTTGTAAATTTCAATGTTGAATAATGTAATTATAAAACAACTATACAAACAACAATACCCAACACTCACGAGGTTCACAACTAGGCAATGGAGATGGCCATTCCCCCTCCTGGCATGCTATGAACATTGTACCTCTCAAAAGATATCCATCATCACATTGAAACTTTGCTGTTCCATTCACTTGAGTTAGTTCCCCATTCAAAAAATCATCTTCACTAAGTATAGGGCAATTTTCCTCATCTAATCAATTAACATTGCTTAGTGTTAAAGTAAAAAATGGTGTGGGTGATTACTAAAAAATTAATGTGTAACAATTAATCAATAAATGATGCATTTCTGCTTGTTTACACATGTACATATTCTGTTCATTTAACATAATGCAGCCAGTTCAATAATCTATGAAATTTTTTAAAAATATTTTTCTATAAATAATGAAATTGTAATGAGATAATGTATTACTTGTTTGTTGTTTCCGCTGGTGTTTATTCATTTACCAGTAAACAAAGCTATAGTTGAAGTAGACTACCTGATGTTGACTAGGTAACAATTTAAATTCTTATTGCATTACCTTCACTTGAAATCGAGCTTTTAAATTTTATAACCAATATAAGTGGAATGAAATCGGTCCAAAAATGGTACATGCCGAAGATTAGGAACCGCACGCTTTTTCGATTACACGCTGTTTGCAAGTCTAAAGGTAGTCTCGCGGGATAGACCCTTTACCTAATCGCTCCGCTTGGAAGGCAGCGATTAGGTAAAGGGACTGGCCCGCGAGACTAGCTTGAGGGAGAATTCGCGTATAAAAGGGCGGTGAAGAAAAGGAGGCCGCTAGTTTTTGTCATTCACCTCCCCGGCGATCATTTTAAGAGTACGCATTGCAGTAAATCTCACAAGAAACTAGGAAAGCATCGCAATTCTAGATCTAGAGAAGTGATAGGAGCTAGACTTTATTCTACTATATCACTCCAACACGGATGTTAGGGCGATACTTTTAGCTTGAATTTAAAGAATAGTGAGCTATTCTGGAGGATTCGCTTTGTTCGGATACTATGAACCTTAAACCGTTGACTGAAGCACAAGAGTGATCGTGCAAAAACTTTCGAAGCGGTAGGTGGCTACCTAGTCACAATTACAGCAGTTAATTAAAGGGTTACGAAACGGATTATCGCTATCTCGTCGTAATTACGTTAGTTAGGTAAAATTAATAGACTTACTTTAGTTGTTTGAAATACCTTGAAAATTCGGCTAGCTTAATAATATTCTACTACACAGATCAACACAGATCATCATAAACTAGTGATGTGCTCTAATAGCACAAAATAGCGAAGCGAGCGATGCATGTTCCCTGTAATTGCAGCTATTCCATGCATGCTTGGTGTGGCTGCAAAATACTGTCAGATTCTTTACTTTGCTACCTGTTTCTGTTTCGTTTTAGCTCCCCTCCTTCTTGCCCTGTCTTTTTCATTTCTTATCGCTCTCCTTACTAATTTTTCTTCAGGAGTTTCTAACGCCCTCAAAGCTCTTGACCGAGCGTTTCTAACGTTTTGTCTACAGGGCATCGCTACTTCGTACGGCGGGTAAACAAAACAAAATGTTGCTAAGAAGGTTACCCGGCCGCGCAAGCGCGTAGGAGAAAGGGTACACACGTACGCCCACGCAAAAACAAAAACAATTTCTAGACCTAAATATATATATATATATCGCGAACTCATTAGAGAGTCAGCTCCGCTCGCTTCGCTGAATTAGCGAGTGGTCAACGGGGGAAAAAAAGTTAGGTCAACCGAAGCGTTTGGAGGGGTAATGTTGGTATTAGTGACATATTCATAAACATAAAAGATGAGTAATTATAGAGTAGTAATTAAGACAATACAAATGATCGTAGTTCTACTTCCTGACTCCTCATTGTGTAAGTGGTCGACTATTTTGGCTAATCTTAGTGTACAAAAAGGATCTGCCTATCATTCTTGACAATTCATTTTTTTACAATAGTGTATATACTTACATTGTTAGTTGTTGTAGTTTTTTTTCTTCAATTTTTCCTTTTTCTACTTAATTTCATATTTTGTTTGGTGTTGTTGTTTTTAATTTGTTTGTTTGTTTGTTTGCTTGCTGTTGTCTTGGGAAATCTGTAAAATCCTATGTAATCAGGTATTGTAGACATACATTGTATTTAGAGGGAATCACTGTCTTGGGAGTCCTGTGATAGGTAAAGTCTGTTAGTTGAACAATCTGAACAGCAATAAATTGCCCAGACATTCCCAAGTAAGTAACCTCTCTCCTAAGCCAGTTAGTCCATCTATCCACACACCCCACTCAGGTATGACAAATTTGCTCAAAATCTGAGCGAAATTTGTATCAAAAGAATGACTTAATGCTGAGAGCAAAATGGGAAGGGGAAAAAAAATTTCAGACAAATTTTGAGATTTGAAGTTGTAGAATTACAAGCATGAAGTAAATGACATTCTTGTGGGGCGTAGAGATCAGGACTGCTTATTGAATCCAAGTTTAGCTGGAGCCTAGGTGACGTCCCAGTCCCAGCAGGTACGCTGCCACCAGAATCAGTCTGTGGGAGTTGGCGTCTTCCTGTCGTTATCACCCAGAAGCCTATCTGTTAACCCTAACTAAGCCCGAAAGTCATTCAGGAAGTTATACTGAGGTAATTAGATAAATTAGCCAAGGTATAGCTACAGTAGGTGTAGGATCTGACACAAGCAAAGACTAACTGAAAAGGATGTTGGACTATATGTGATTTATAGTCAACCACCCCCATATGATACATAAAATGAATGCTCATGCCCAGTAGGCAACCATGTGTGTGTGTGTGGAAATGTGTTCTTTCTTTCAGTTATGTGCATGTGGTGAATATGTGCTGCTGGCTAGGCGTGAACCACTAATTAGTGGCATAGATTACATCAGTGCCTGCCATGCAACAAAAATACACTCTTCCTTGTGAGTGGTCCCACAATTCTCCATGACATATTTAGCTATAGCTATACTTGATGGACTAAGATTTACCACCTTTATACTGGTTAGGTACCCAGCAATAAAAAAAAAGTTTAGTACCATATAACTTTTGTCTATTAATTTTTTTTTTCAATTCTATTGCTATGGCAAAAGAGTAGAAAAATGAATAACTAACTAGAAAAGCAAATTAAGTAATATTGTGGAACAAAAAATTATTAGCAAAATATAGAAGAAAGAAAGCAAATTTTTTAAGGCCTGGCTTGCTGCTGGATTCCAGCTGTCCAGGACCAAATATAAATAATTATTATTATAATAACAGCATATTTTCTTGTTCTAACAGCCACTATTATGTTATTAAAACTTAACAGGACCTAACGGTGATAAAATTTTCTATTATTATAATTATTTCAGCCGAGAATGACTGAATAGTTATTATATTTATTTGTGTTATTAATAATTAGGCTACTCTGACTCTCTAACTTACAGTAATCAAGAAAATGAATATAAGACTCTAATAGTAGAACGTAATAAAGAGGAAGTAAGGGAAAATATTGATAGCTTGTATGAAGGAGACTCAATATTCAGCAATATGTATCCCACTGAGAGTGTCAAGGAGGAACCCTTACATCTTACTTCCAACCCAAGAGATACCTATATGCATTCTAACTATATGAACCGTCCTGTCCATCAGCAGGAATCTATATTGTCTACCAAGCAAAAACATATGCCTACTTTGTTTTTCTACTGATTGGCTTACGATAAAAGCGGATACAGGGTTACTAATTTTTTATAAAAGTTTATCTTGATGTAGTCCTGTGAAGAGGAAACCAACGTTTAAGAAATCCGTCTTGTGCCTAAGAGCACACCTAACCGATTTAGAACATAATAAATTTAAGGAAACCGTTGTATTTGATATGCATCCATAAGAGGCTACACCGAGGGAAGTCAAGCCTTGTCTTAGCATGTCTCTGACCTCCATAAATGGCTACATTTACGTTATATTAGATAGGGACAGGGACAGACTTTTACATGAGCCTGAACCACTTTTGCAAAACAACTTTTGGGATTTTTTTTTTTAACCACGAATACGGTTTAAAGGATCTATACGGACCTTCTTTTTCCCCGCGGTGTTCCCATTTCTGGTAACTGGCAGGAGCAAAGACCTACATGGCAGTGGTAGTTAGTAGGGCTAATTGCCACCATGCACGGAATTAAATATTAGAATTTGTATGAATGAATGAGTTTTAACTTACGTAGATGTAATGCAATCCATGTATACTGGTAGTTGGTAAGCTACCCTTGAATTATAGTATATAAACTTTGCTTCTGAAGCAAGCTTATGGGAAATCCGGGACCTCTCGGCCACCTTTTGCCACACCTCTTCATTTTTCCTATCCCCACCACCTCCCACCTTAGCCCCCCCCCCCCACCCTCCACCCTATTCTCCTCTTATAGTAGATATGACCATCTGTAGCTAATTAGTTGGAATAAGCAGTGCAAAATGTAAGCACTTTCCTATGCAGGAGAATAGCTAGCTATATAAAATTATGTTCAAAAATTTTCTCATTCTTGAAATGCTAGCTAATACAATAGCTAATAATTATGATTACCAAGTTAAAATTCCAAAATAAACATTATTGCTAGATATCTTGATAAAGAAAGTTGGTGAGTGATATTTTTCGAAAAAATTAATGGCTAATATAAAATATAAATGAGTGAATAAATAAGGTACAAATAATAATAATAATAATAATAATAATAATAATAATAATAATAATAATAATAATAATAGTAATAATAATAATAATAATTATAATATGTAATAATAATAATAATAATAATAATAATAATAATAATAATAATAATAATGAAGAAACTATAAGATATAACAGCCTGTGCTGCCCACTACTTAGATCCCATTCCCCGCTGTTTATTATATTTATCACAATAATTAATAACATTTTTTTGTCATATACTCAGATATTGACTGTCCTCTGTTGAGCAACCCTAGACATGGGAAGGTGACGATAAAGGGAAGCACAGCGACATACAAGTGTAATCCATACTATAAACTAAATGGTACTAAAACAAGACAATGCATAAAAGGAAAATGGACTCGTGAGGAACCTAAATGCCAAGGAGGTATGGATGTAAACCACTATAATTAGCTATAATAAAGTTTTTCTAGGAGTTGTTGATTGTAACTATTTGACTATTTAGTTATTTTTTATTACTATTTATTATTATTATTATTATTATTATATTATTATTATTATTATTATTATTATTATTATTATTATTATTATTATTATTATTATTATTATTCTTATTATTATTATTACAGTATTATTAGCTATCATTTTAGTTAGCTAAATAGCAGTCGTCACCTGCTTTAAAGCGGGATCCGGAACGAAAGGGTTAAAAAAGTTAAGAAAGTAAAACTAATTTCTTAACTAATTTAAAAATTTTGTTGTGTTGATATCTCTTCCTTTAGCTGGCTACTGCAATAAATTTATGAAAAACTATGACTGCTTGGGTCTAAGATTTTATTTGTAGCTAATCATAGAGTTAAGACAATAACTAATGGTACTAATGAATGCTGTGGTAGCTAATATGAGACCTTGGTAAGCTATGTTTCAGAAAATATGTAGCTACCAATCATATAAGAGAGGATGTTATTGTTACTATTTGTATTGTGCAGGTTTTATGAGTCTCAGTTTTGACTATATATATATTTACATATTAATGTGTCTTCATGAATTTCATAGTAAACTTTTTTCTTCAATTGTTATTTTATAGTTAATCTATTAAATGTAAATTAGTATGCCATATAGGTCAGGTAATTTATTTAGATGGATATCAATGTACCAAAAAGTATATTATATACATCTGCACTAAAACCTGATGCTTTAACAAAAGTGGCTTAGAAAACTTTGAACAAAATTGGAATCTAATAGTATGAAGCCATTTTTGTGAGTTAATGAGCAAAAATGGTCAGCAATTAAGCTTAAGTGAAATGAACAAGTTTCAAAAATGTGTTCACCATTCCAAGTTCACCATTCCAATTAGCATTGTCATCTAGCTACCTACCATTGGGTGCTATTCTCAACTTCTAATTGTGTTCATAGTACATGTAGGACATATTTGGGGCATTTATTATACCAGATAAGACAAGTAGATGGCTATTTACTGCTTAGTCATCCAAGATAAAGCCTCTCTTATGATTCACAGCCTAACACAACCTCTGTCATGTCAAAAATTTTAATTTGCTAAGTGATTTCCTTCATGCATCACTAACAAATTCATATATTTATCATAAAGTAAGCATTCCAGACTGTGGAACAGGCTATGTTTCCTCCACCATACTTAGTTAGCATTCCAGACTGTGGAACAGGCTATGTTACCTCCACCATACTTAGTTAGCATTCCAGACTGTGGAACGGGCTATGTTTCCTCCACCATACTTAGTTAGCATTCCAGACTGTGGAACAGGCTGTGTTTCCTCCACCATACTTAGTTAGCATTCCAGACTGTGGAACAGGCTGTGTTTCCTCCGCCATACTTAGTTAGCATTCCAGACTGTGGAACAGGCTATGTTTCCTCCACCATACTTAGTTAGTATTCCAGACTGTGGAACAGGCTATGTTTCCTCCATCATACTTAGTTGGCATTCCAGACTGTGGAACAGGCTATGTTTCCTCCACCACACTTAGTTAGCATTCCAGACTGTGGAACAGGCTATGTTTCCTCCACCATACTTAGTTAGCATTCCAGACTGTGGAACAGGCTATGTTTCCTCCACCATACTTAGTTAGCATTCCAGACTGTGGAACAGGCTATGTTTCCTCCACCATACTTAGTTGGCATTCCAGACTGTGGAACAGGCTATGTTTCCTCCACCATACTTAGTTAGCATTCCAGACTGTGGAACAGGCTATGTTTCCTCCACCATACTTAGTTGGCATTCCAGACTGTGGAACAGGCCATGTTTCCTCCACCACACTTAGTTAGCATTCCAGACTGTGGAACAGGCTATGTTTCCTCCATCATACTTGTTAGCATTCCAGACTGTGGAACAGGCTATGTTTCCACCATACTTAGTTAGCAAT